>Ga0209755_10008033_pt1 | contig 11351 bp, 9 predicted proteins | sample TergutCo191P1_FD_187301 | JGI IMG/M metagenome (GOLD analysis project Ga0209755, IMG submission 187301) | Cornitermes sp. P1 segment gut microbial communities from Petit-Saut dam, French Guiana - Co191P1 (SPAdes) (version 2) | ecosystem: Host-associated > Arthropoda: Insects > Digestive system >...
CCCATCCAACCCCAACCCCCCTCCACCATACACAAGACGCATGCCAAAGTATAGCTGCTTATAAGTTTGTTGTCAATCTTATCAACCTGAAGATGGCCATAAGAGCCGAAACATGTAGTTGATACCTATTTAATAAACAACATATATCTTACCACCAGATAGTTGTGTTCGACGAACCATATGACTGATAGTTGAGTAAACACAGTTTGTATGAGCCTGTAACATGGGCAGCGGTAAGGGTATGTAATGTCAGGAACAAGATTGCTCAGTTTGGCTGGAATTTTTAAATTTAGTAATCAGTTTATAGAGACAGATTACGAATATACGTAAGTGAAAACTATGTACGAAATATTGTTTGTAAGGCATAATAAAAATTATTTGACGACGTGAATGTTTGAGATTTACGACCGACAGATTTTGACACATGCAAAATTAACGTACATATGTAAGTAATATATGGTTGAAAGAAATGTAACAGATGACAAACTCAAATGATAGCTTTCCAGTGAGTTCTGGTGTGTTGTATTAATGTAGTTTTTTCACCCCACCCCACCACCAGGGATGTGCTCTGGCTCAGGCGGTTAGTCGCCGACATTCCCGGAAGTAGCGTACTTACTTACTTAATTACATACATACTTCATGGAGCAGAACCCTTCTTGAGAAGCTAACAGGTTTTCAGATAGTCAAGAAATTCCCCGCATTTTATGGGACCCGAAGGTTCATTACCTCATTCACAAGTCCCTGCCACCTGTCCCTATCCTGAGCCAACTCGATCCAGTCCATACCCCCACATTCCATTCCCTGAGGATCCATCTTAATATTATCCCCCCATCTACGCTTGCGTCTCCCAAGTGGTCTCTTTCCCTCAGGTTTTGCCACCAAAACTCTATGTATGTCTCTCCTCTCCTCCATACGTGCTACATGCCCCGCCCATCTCATTCTTTTCGATTTTATCTCCCGAGCAATATTGGGTGAGGAGTACAGATCATTAAGCTACTCCTTATATAGTTTTTTTTCCACTCCCCTGTCACCTCGTCCCTCTGAGACCCAAATATTCTCCTCAACACCCTATTCTCATTGCCCTCAGCCTACGCTCCTCCCACATTGCGAGCGACCAAGTTTCACACCCATGCACAACAGACACAATTATAGTTCTGTATGTCTTAATGTTTACGTTTTTGAATAGCAAACTGGAAGACAAAAGATTGTGCACTGAATGATAGCAAGAATTCCCGACTTCAGTCTGCTCTTAATTTCTTCCTGAATAGAATTTTGAATTGTTAAGTTTGTTCCCAAATTTTTGAACTCTTCCACCATTTCAGAGGATCTGTTATCAACCTATATTATGACTTCGTCCTACATTCTGATCTCGAGACATGACCATATTCTTAGTTTTATCAACAATAACTTCTAGGCATTCTCCGAATTAAACTCTTCTTAATTTTTCGTGAATATTTAAGCTTGTTACCTACCTCAATTATAAAATATGTTGGGTGATCTCTGTGCGGCCGATCCCATCAACAATAACTTCTAGGCATTCTCCGAATTAAACTCTTCTTAATTTTTCGTGAATATTTAAGCTTGTTACCTACCTCAATTATAAAATATGTTGGGTGATCTCTGTGCGGCCGATCCCAGTGGCCGCTCCATCTAAGGCCTGTGTGTGGGGCCGTTAGCTTGGTGGAATTTTGGGTTCATATCCCGCCTAGGGCATGGAAGACTGTCTCTTGTGAGTGTTTTATGTTGTCAGCCTGAGATTTCTGCGTCGGGCTGATCACTTGTCCAGGGGAGTCCTGCCGAGTGTGGTGTGTCTGAGTGTGATAGTGAAGCCGATAATGAGGAGGCCCTTGCCCACTAGGGGCTGTTGTGCCATGAAAAAAAATCCTTACGTGACGAATGTGATACTCTTGAACTCAGGTCAGTGACAGTTTTATAGGAGAACGTATTCCGAACTGCGGCACTCCGCTCTTGTTTTTGCTTGGTGATGTATCTTGCTATCCATAAATAATAATTCTACACCGAAATAAAACACATATCTAGTGGGTTTGTGGTTGAGTATAAAAGGTATTTTGTTTGCAAGTGTTGGAAGACGTACACCCCAAAACTGGCATGTATTGTCGGAACGTGTTCTGGCTCGTCCTGAATGTAGTGAGTTTATAGACGACTTTGCACTTGCGTCTGTTGGTGTTTTGACTCTGTAATTGGTGCAGTTTCTGGTCTCCTGGTCACTGAGAGTAGCATTTCGCATGTAATTGATAAACTGACTTTGACTGACGATACGTCTTTTTCCCCCCTCCAAATTCAGTACATTAGCTGAATTGTTACGAGCACCACATTGGTGATTATCTGAGACACTGTCAGTTCAGTAGGCCACGGTTGCCAACTACTGATGCCGGGAAGTGTATTAAATGGAGGCGTGAAATTGATGGTATGTACCGTACACTTTTCCGAAAAAGAAGCAAATGCCACCTACATTAGGATAAGATGTTCTGAGTTTATTGATGGCTCTAGGTTTGAGGTTTCCGGCGTTCTGGGATGTCACGCTGTGTGCAAGGTTAACAGACGCCGACGTTTCGGTACGTCGGCGTCTGTTAACTCTGCACATAGCGTGACATCCCCGAATACCGTAAATTAGCTGAAGGTTTGTTTTTAATACGCTGTAGGTATTCATTAGTGAAGAACTGCGATTCTTTCCTGTCCGCGTATTATACGTAAGATTCATAGCCATACTGAGAACACCGGAGATCGTGTAAGTTTTATTAAGCCTTGCTGTTGGATGCAGTCTGGTATGACTGCAAAAAAAAGAAAGGTAGGTAGTCGTTAGCACTTCGCGTGTACAGTGCACTGTACCACCGAGTGTATTATTTGTATTACCCCGATTCTACTATAAGGTACCTCTTGTACTTGTATAGCAGACCTGCATGTTGTATTCTCAGCCTTATCGAATGTGGTGGCAGCAGTCTTTGGATTTGTTTTTATTGTGGTAGTTGTAAGAGCTTTTGAGTGAAGTGGATGTTGAGTCGAAGAAAATGACGTAACTACATACAAGGAAGGGTTCTTGAACAATGTTTGTTGCTAGAAGAATGTTAATGGTGCTCTTGAAAATATTCGTTTTTTACCAGCTTGTGTATAGATGACGTCGTGCGCTTTTGAAAGAGTTATTGTGGTTCAGATAAGCCCGGTATGTCAGGCAGCTGGATGGTTTTGTCGTAGTGGATTTAACAAGCTGTAGATAACAAATAAACTTCTAGGACCAAATATACAGAAGGTAGTCACAATGTGAAGGGACCTAATTTTATGTAGATCTTTCAACGTTCCGCCTAGTTTAAGTATATAACGAATTACAATTACTTTCGTGCAGAAAATAACTGTACGTGATTGCAGAAAAGACGTAGTTTCAGTGCGCAGCATTTCGGTTTCGAGTCTCCTGTATAAAGACATGAAGATAAAATGCGAAAAGATACAGCTGTATTTTGTGTGTTTGTGATATCTGGTCGTCCATCGTAAAGGAAGAATGTGGATTGATACATGTAAAGAGGGACGTATTACGATACTTCGGAAAACTGCCTTATGAGGAACATCATTGGTACTGTTTGCCAAATATTTTAGGGCAGCGGTTCCCAAACTTTCTCGGTTCACGGCGCTCTTAGTGTCTCAACAATTTTTTTACGGCGCCCCAAGTCCGAAACAAATACCTAAAAACACTTCCGTTTATTAAGTAGCTAGGTTCAAACAACTCAATAACTATTCGTCTTAACAACTTAGTAGTCGTTTGAAAGACTAATACACATAAATCGAAGGATGAAACAACATTTTGAAATATCCTGCAGCGCCCGGGGCGCCGCGGCGCACAATAGAAATCGCCGTTTTAGGGTGATCAGGTCAAGGGGGTTGAGATTGGCCTAACATGTAATGCGTAATGGAAAATGAAGATACAAACAAAGTTTTTGGTTGGAAAATGTGGAAGGAAAAAGTCACTTGTCAGGCGTAGGAACGGGCGGGGTTAATACGGAAGTGGATCTGAACCAAATAGGATTGAGAGAGTGGACTGGATTCTTCTGGCTCAAGATGGGGTTCAGTATGGGGACTATGACAGTCGGCCTCTGAATTCCATAAAAGCCAGTAATATTTTTGGGTAGCTCAGTGACTGTAAGCGTCTGAAGAAGGAGTTTGCTGCTTGAAATGAGTAATTGCTCCCTGAGACTCCAGTACCCAGATTCTAACGTGTATACTTTTCCCTAGGGCCGATCCCAGTGGCCGCGCGGTCTACGGCATGGGTCTGGGACCGCTAGCCTGCTGAGATTGTGGGTTCGAATATTGCCGAGGGCATGGATGTCGTGAGTAGTCAGGTAGAGGTCTCTGCGACGACCTGATCACATTGTGGGTTCGAATATTGCCGAGGGCATGGGTGTCGTGAGTAGTCAGGTAGAGGTCTCTGCGACGACCTGATCACTCGTCAAGAGCAGTCCTACCGACTGTGGTGCGTCGTTATGTGTGATATGGACACCTCAAGACTGAGGAGACCATGGCCCACTTTGGGCGCAGCGCCACAAAAAAAAATCCCTTAATTGTATTGTACTACGTGTTTTGCGCCGCTGTTAGCGTTGATTTCAGCACATAAGAACACTAAGCGAAAGTGCAAACTACTTGCTTAAGGCTTTTGTAAAGATTTCCTCCATTTGTTGTCAGTCTTACTGTGGGACGTACAATATGCGTAGCTGCTTACCTCGGAATGTGTGCTTCAAGAATCAAGCATTTTACGTGTCTCATATGAGCTGTCAATCTAGTTCCGCAGTTTTTAGAGTACTTCAAGAACTGATTAAGAAACCTCATCAGGATAGTAGTGATAAACGAATGTTTTGAACACAAAATCCATATACATCGCTGTCGACGGAATTGTTGTAATGGTTTAAGTTTTCCCTCTGGTAAGAGGTAAAATTGTCCCCGTACTTGCCATAAAGGCACATAGGGTGAGTAGAGGTATAGCTCCACTCATAGCTTCACGCACTTGGTGCTCTACCCCCGGGCAAAGAAATACCGATATCTTTCAGTAGGAGGCTGGGAGGACTCAAAAGCCGGTCTGGACGTTAGGCAGAAGAGAGAAAACTCATGCCGAGAATCGAACCCGTAGTGTTCCAACCCTTAGATTAATGCAGTGACTACGCTGCCCTGCTGATTGGCGTAACGTAATCACAGTATTATGGTGCGCTTGCTTTCTTTTAAATTGATAATTTCAAATACTTCGTAGTGTCCGCGTATCCAGGCAACAGTTCTACATTCGAGTTCTGTAAGGATGCGCTTGCGCGGAGAGTATCGATGCTAACATTCATGCGCCCAGGAACTCCTGTCTTCATGTAAATTGGTGGTTAAAATTCTCCTCTGAATCAAAACTGAATTTCCTCCTTGTTGTTGTTAAGTTTCTTTTAACAGATTCCTTGAATATCCGGGCAGCGTTTCTCGAATTATGTGGGTTCAGGTTGATAGAGCGATTTTAATAGGTGCTCTGCAGGGATGCTAATGCGCCTTATAAGCAGTCCCTAACAGCCGACAGGGGGTGGAGCTACTGGGCTTGGCTGACATCCTCTCACTTAAAAATATAACGTGTCTCAATATTTTGTACAGGGCGACGTAAGTCTGATTATTTGGAATGATTTTTGGAGGATTATACGTGCTCATCGTACGACGAGTTGCCATAATATTCACACGCTACTCTATGGCATCTTTCCTGCGTTATTTGTGTTCTTGGAGCAAAGTTAACAATCTATTTCGCCTGTCGGACTGCTCCCATGTGGTTGTGCTGTGGTGTATGGTATCCTTGATGCTCAGTTATATTTTATCCTCAGCTCGTAACTCACAGATAACACAGCTGATTCTCAGCTGTTGCTTCGGCCTTAGAGCATACCTCACATACAAATTGGCAACTCGGTAATAATGGGAGCCGGGCTGTGACTCACCCTGTCACACCACGGATGTTATGGTGGAGAGATGATAAATAGGCTGTGATGTCTGTACTTGGTTCTTCTGGCACGGCAATAGGCTGCTGGGCTCTGTGAATTGCGAAGAACGTTTTGGCTAATTTTAGTATAGGACATCCCGTAGTGTTTAGTATAATATTAAAATGAAATAAAATATAAATTTCGTCAAACACAACAATCTAGTATTTTCTGTTTTATGAATTTCAGTTAATAAAATATAAGATAGTTGTGTTTGACGAAGTATATATTTTATCTCATTTTAACTTCTTGACTAGCTGGAGACTTGCTTTATCGGTAAGGGATCTGTTCCTTGCATATCCTTTTTGAAACGTAGTAGGCCAGGACGATTGTCTCCCACATCCGCACCGATTCTTCCTTATAAGCACATTACCGTCTTAGCTTTATGCAGAATAAACTATGATAATTTAAAATACTAATGGAAATAACAACGAACAATACGCCCACCTCGTGCTGACTTCCACGGAGTAGCCTAATAATTCTGCGCAATCGTAACTTTAGTTCCTCTAGCCTTGTCAGGAATCCATTTATAACTGAACATGCATTGCTCTGCGTGTATAATTGTGATGTCCAAGTTAACATTATCGTCGTCGTCATTATTACTGCATAATCAGTACCCAAACGTTTCTTCGTCGATTGCCATAGTGCGGCCACGGGAGCGGGAAATTGCTTATTTTAATCGCGTCAAGCATCTTGAGGGCGACATGGGAGGGTGAGAGAGGGAGTGGGGAGAGAGAGAGAAAGTGGTTATACAGACGAAATTCTTATTGATCCATCGTCATCACAACCAGTGCTGCGCGCACGTGGTTAGTGATAACGAGTAGAGTCAACCGTAAAGTACCATCTGCTCCTTCTAATTGTCTTCTATGGTTTCTGTAGCCTGTTTTTTTTTATCTGCGTTGCAAGTAATGAAGATAGCCACAATATCGGAGTTTTAGACGCTGAGGGTTCAGGGCAGATACAGATACTGCGTCCACAACCTGTGCCATAAGTACATATCTTCAACGCCAATGGATTGCGGTGTTCAGTAGTATAGGGTAGTTACAATTTGCGTTTTTGGATTTTTTTTTTTTTTGCGTGCAGTTGGTTTGGTGAGTCCGTCGGACCCTTTACACCTGTCATCTCTGGAGCATTGTGGTTCACATTAAGAGCAGACTGGTGAATTACTTTTGTAAACTATGAACCTATAATGCACGTGAAGCTTGGGCCTAATCTTCTCCAATCAGGAACCTAGTTAAGGTAAAATAATCCTTGTCAGTAAGATTCACCTGTACGTCTGATTTGAAGAATTTTATAATGTGATGTATATTTAGCAAGTTGCACCTACTTTAGAAAAAATAGCTATGTCACTGTGCAGTGTAATTATTTTTTTGATTTGGTTATCAACTGATTCATATATGATGTTGCCAATAGTTGATTTCTTTACAACGGTTGGAATTCAAGATCATCGAAGGGAGTAATTACCGAGGAATGCATTTAAATATACATATACAGCGTGTTTCGGTATGAGTTACAGATTGTTGCGGGTCATTAAACAAGGTTAACAAGGGATATTTACTGGATCTTTGCAAGATGGTGGGTTATTCGGTAACTCATCACATGTGAAGTAGCTCAAAATGGGCGCCATATGTGGCATTGCGTACATCAGGGCGCTGTCGAGTTCCATCCACATTTTCCATAGCATATCAGAAGCAGTCGCATAAATGTTCTGTTTGCGCACTCCGTAAGTTCTCCTCTAGTAGTGATTTTCACTTGTACACTTTGGGCTTGAAATACTCCACACAAAAATCCCAAGGGGGTAAGATCGGGCGATCGAGGAGTCGCGGCAGTGCACCATCCTTGTCGAGCCTCTTATTGGGAAGTGTTTCGTTTACAAACTGTGACTAAAAACAAGGTGGAGCACCATCCTGTTGGAAAAGAATGGTCCAGCGTCGTATCCACTGTGGCATTACGAAGTCTTGAAGCGTGTCGGGGCAGTGATGCCATCGAGCGTTATCTAAATGAGGAAATAAGTCTATCCTTCTTGTGAACCTGTGACAAAAGGGCCACTTGTTAGTTAGTTAGTTAGTTAGTAGTTAAAACGTGGTGAGTTCCATGAGGAAACTTTGTGCTTAACATTGTATGATTTATGGCCGTACGAAATCAGGTAGCCCATTTTGAGGCTCACAAACTGTATGTGTTGGAAGTCTTGTCCCTTTTGGAATCTACGTACTGTCACCCGCCGTCACGATAGATTTTTACAATTCGGTCATTCTTTCACTGTCCCACTCTCTGTGTCTGTACACAGTGCTAGAAATGGGCAAGTTTGTGTCTTTATACCTTTTGTCCCGGAATTCCTTACCGGCGCTTTCTCTGTTGATATTTGCATACCGATATTCCGCTTCTAAGATACTGGATGTAATTCAGTCACGTTTTCAAACTTAAAGCTTGGGTGAGGGGGAGCAGAAAGTTCAGCACATTTGTAGAGGCGATAGCAAGTGTCGTTTGGTATCAGAATCGTGCGTCTTGTACTGTTTTACGTCGAACCTTCACTCGACTTCGGATCACGAATATGCAACATGTGCTTTCCGTGTGTGTAAACAGACTCAGTAGTCTGTCTGTGAATAATTTTGGGTGCATGTGGTGTGAAGTATTTGATTCCTGAGGCGAAGGTGCAAGGAAATTAGTGCGTTAGACGGATGTATTGTTATGAAACACAAATTTAGTACTTAGTACTGGACGTGAAAGTCGTAACAGTTTCGTGGACAGTTGTAAATGTTTTAGACGCTAATGTCGTTTCTGGTGTTTAGAAATTGTTAAGGTCTGTTTGCGCTACCGATAATGTGGGCCGATAATACAATTTCGCGATTCCAGTTTGTCCACAAGACTGATAGATCTATAACGGCCGATACGCAGTTTAGCTTTTCAGCAGAACTTGTTTGTCGTGTGTATTTTTTTAATTGATTTATTACACAGACAGTTTATACAAAACGTACAAAGATAAGTTACAAAATTGTTCCTGCAACCAGTTTCACTACATAGGTACTTATAAACAAGTGGAAAAGAATAGTATGACTATGAACAGAGGTGAAAATAACGGCAGTGAAAAAGTCGTGTATATAGGTGTACGTAAAACATATGACTAACCGAGGAATGGCGTCGATACGTCGGCCGATAGTGCTGGTTTTGAAAATCGCAGTTATATCGACGGACCAAATATGCACGTTATATTTTGTTGGCACTGCAAATATTTACATTAAAGAAGATTAGTGGATTAGATGGAGGTGGACTGAAGAAACCATGCTTTCCTGTGACGATGCAGGTATTTTACGTTAGAAACAGTGAGAGACCAACGAGAAGAAAATCTAGAAGACAGATTAATTTTAGAGCTTTTTTTTTTTTTACTCCGCTGCATCGAATTATAAGTACACCGCATTGCTGCACGAAAGCCAAAACATGACTGAACTAGCTTTGGTCGCGATCCCGGGTTTAACAGTTTTTGTCCTAGTAAGATAATGCATATGAGATTCGTTTGCTGTGAAATTGCGCAGTGCGGTGTCTAACCGAGAGAAGATTTGAGGTTAGAATTTCGTGAATTATATTTAAGAGTTTTCAGTGTATTACACGATATTGCGACTTCATTATAGCACAGAAAATGTTTATCTGTGTAGAAAATATTTAGATTATACGTTAGGGGAAGGGGAAAAGTGAAACAGAGGACGGAGTGGGAAGGTATATGTGCAAGAAAGAGAAACTGATCCACCTAGACCTATCGTGGCTTAGCATACACGTGATGCCCTTCGTTAACAGTATATCAGGAACGGCTATATAGGCATAAATGGCAGCGGAGGTAGGTTTGTTATCAGTGCAACTTCATACAGAAGGAAATATTCATAGTATAGGCCTTCCGTTTGTAAACGAAATGCGAGTGTCTGATTCGTAGGACGGAGAGGGTTAATTGATGCCAGTATTAGAAATAATGCTTGAAGTTTTTTATAGCAGACTGCTCCTCTTGCGGCTGAATGGTATAAGTACAGGTTACACAAATTAGCAGTACATTGCAGCATTATCAGATGTGTATCTTCTGATACGTGAAACGTCGTATGTACGGAGACATTAGTTGGTATGTTCTTACGTAGATATAAATTAAATGTATTAAAACTGACCCTGAGTAGTTTGTTGTAAGATTTGTTACAGTAACTTTCATTGAAGGGTGTATAGCGAAGTTTCGTGAAATTTTTATAAAAGGTAAAGAGTACGAGATTTGGTGGTTTTCACGGGATGATAGTGTAGTTTGTGGTCTTCTGAATTGTGACAGCGCATAGAGAACCTGTAAGATGACGCGGTGTCGCCACCTAGAAGATTACAATTTAAAGCCAAAAGCTGTTACTTTGGACCCAGAAAAATACCAATTTTGAGGGAGGGTAGAATTCAGTTCGAAATATTACTCCAATTTTACCCACCACAATAAATAATTACGGACTTTGAGTTCCTTACTGAGGCGATTATAAAGGAAACTTGTATCGTGGGATTAATTCCGTCTAGTCTGGTAGAAATTCAGCGAAGGTTTGGAGGATATGCATCTTTCTTCAGTATAGCACGTCCTCCCGAAACGTCTGTAAATTTCCACTAGACTCCATGGCATTGCTTTCCAGAAGAGAGTATTGTTCAAGTAATTAGCTGTTTGTTTATCCAGGCATTAATTTACGTAGCCACGTGTCCACGTTCCATCGACCCATATCTGCAGTTTTAATACAAAAATTTGTTGATTCCAAGGTTACCTAATATTTTTGGGCTACAGAGATTTATAATTTTTTTTAATGTTTCGTTGACCGTGCATCGTGATATATCCGTGCATTATGAACCAACAGGATGCACTACTTACCTTCAATTTATTTCAGTAATTAACCTCTACATGTTTCGAGCAGGCTTACTTTGTATATACAGAAGTTGGTATATACAGAGTAGTACCTCCTGATGATGAGCAGTAAGAATGCTCGAAACATGTAGAGGTTAATTATTGAAATACATTGAAAGTAAATAGTACATCCTTTTGGTTAATATTGTACGGAGATTTATACCGGGAAGTTAAATTGCAAATGATTCGTGAATTTGAAATGGACGTGAATTTGAAAAGACGGTCGTAGTGTCGTGGCATTTGCCCGGAGAGACCGTGAATTTCGAAAAAAATGCCTTCAGGATAGAAACCGGAAACGTTACTGTTACATTAATTTGCGGCATTGCGCTACAAGCCGGTAGGTCGCGGGTTCGATTCCCCATGGGGTAGTGGGAATTTTCAGTGACTTAATCCTTCCGGCCGCACTTTGACCCTGGGGTGGACTCAGCCTCTGACAGAAATGAGTACCAGGTTTATCTACT
>Ga0209755_10008034_pt1 | contig 11349 bp, 10 predicted proteins | sample TergutCo191P1_FD_187301 | JGI IMG/M metagenome (GOLD analysis project Ga0209755, IMG submission 187301) | Cornitermes sp. P1 segment gut microbial communities from Petit-Saut dam, French Guiana - Co191P1 (SPAdes) (version 2) | ecosystem: Host-associated > Arthropoda: Insects > Digestive system...
CTGATAGTGGCGAGCATGGGTTTATCGTATTCATCTATTATAACCACGGCTTTTTCGCCTGTTTTTTCACAGGATTTTTCTATCAGAGCCGCGAATTGGTTTATACAATCTGTATCGTCAAGGATTACCCCCTGTTTCCCGGCTTCCCTTTTTAGCTCTCTGGAAAGCGCGGAATGAAGTCCTTCCACGCCGTTTGAATACACCCCTGCGTTCAGATCCAGCCTGATTACTGGGTGTTTCTTCCATTCCCACTCAAGCGAATTGATGGCAAGCGCAGGGAAGCCGGAAATTTCCCCAAATAAGTCCTTTCGGCCTTCAAAAACGGCTTCCATAGTCGAGCAGAGGAGGGATTTGCCAAAGCGCCGGGGACGGGACAGGAAAAAAGGCTTCCCTGAGCCGGAGATAAGCCTGTGGATACCGGCGGTTTTGTCTATATAGCAAAAGCCCCTCTCGCGGATGTCAGCAAAATCCTGTATGCCTATGGGCAAACGTCTTTTCATGCCTTTATTATAGGGGATTGGGGGGAGAAGGTCAAACTATTCTCTAAATGAGAGCAAGCCAGCGGAGGTGGTTTTTTAAAGTGCCGTTCCATGCCCCGCAACCGGGAGGCTTATGTGTTGTAATCCTGTAATCCGCGATAAAGATGATGACCTAGTAAAAATACTGAAATGGGAGGTAAGTCAGTCCTATATTTCCTTCATTTCCTATGCTAGGTGAAAGCTTCCGGTGATGTAAGATTTTGATTGAAAAAGCTGATAAAAAATGAATAAAATGCTTTTAAAAATTTGCTTTTCCATATCCAATGCATTAAATTTTAAACATGAGTGAACAAAAATTTCCAAATATTCCGCCTCTGCCAAGCTTAATTTCTATAGGAAAATTGCTGCCAATTGAATGGTATAATGAAAAGAAAATGAAGGTATATGAGGCGCATGAAATAATTGAGATAATCGAAATGTATGAATTTACTATTGCGTGTTTAACCAAAGCAATTTCCTTTTTAAGATCCATAGGAAATGATACTGCTTTCATTACGAAAATAGATGAAATATATAATAATAAATTTTATTACACAAAAAGATATTTCAATTTGAAACCAGAGTTCAATACATTATTCAGTATAGTTAGATTTATAGATTTTAGGAATGAGTATTTTTATTATGGAGTGATTGATAACAAAGATGAAACAAAAAACCTTTATGAGATTTGGAATTATTATTACACGTTAGTTTTTGGTGAAAGTACAAAATTTATTTCAATAACTGATAAAATCATAATTGGAAGAGATAGGGAAAATCTTGAGGCGGAAAATAGCTTCCCTATAAAATATAGCAAAGAAAAGCCTTTTGATTATAATGTATTAGCAAAACTTATTAAAATTCCAAAGAACGACTATGTAAACAGTACTTTAAATTTGCTTAACACTCTTGCTGAGAATAAAAACTATTATCAAAAAACTAAGCTAGATACTGCTCTAAAAGATGTATCAATACTAAAAAACAAAATGCGTGAATTAAAAAAAGACGAAAAAGTTAGAAATGGAACAATTGATTATAGAAAAGAATTATTAAAGTCTTATAAAGATCTGGAACCAATTTTTAAGGTACTCAAAGAAATTGAAAATAATGATGAAGCAAAAAATGTAAATGCAAGTAAATTTTATGGTAAGAATTATATAATAGATAATGAAGAAAGAAAAATATATGAATGGTCAGATTATTGGGTCGTATTAACAATTTTAATTATGATTATCTTAGAGTCAAATACTGCTTCGAAATCTTTTTGGAAACCATTCGAAAATGCATTTGGTAAAGAAAGATTATGGGATATTGCAAAAAAACATTTGCAACAGAACGACAAACCAAACTATACACATAACATAAAGAAAGCAAAGGATATTATAAAGAAGATAAATATATCCCTCAAAAAAAGCGGAAACCAACTTATTAAATTATAATGAAATACCGCAGGGCAAGCCCAGCGGTATCGAAGATTCAACCTTGGAATATTTGCGTACACGGGGGAACAAATCCCCCGCACCCCCAGCAACAACCGCCCCAAGGGGCGCGGTATCAACCGCAGGGGGCTACGCCCTTAATGAATTTCAAACTATTTTAAACGATTTCCCTTATTTTTTTAGGAATTGTAGGGAATTTTGGGGAAAGGTTTAACTCGATCATACAGTAATATCATCAACTATGGAACGGCATTGTGCTAGATTATAGCTTTTTTCGCAATATGCTGTGAAATCCATCCCTTGTGGGGGATGAAACTAATTAGTTGGTGGTAGCTAGCAAAATGAAAAAGAAACCTGAAAAAAACAATGAATGCACGAAAAACCGATCAGAAGCAGCATATATGACACGGAAAGAATCGGCGGCTTATCTTCGAATATCTTTGGCGAAATTCGATCAAATCAAGGACATACCAAAAATAAGATATGGCAAATCAGTGCGATTTGATCTCAGAGCTTTGCAAGCGTACGCAGAAAGACACACAATTTTAGGGGGAAGCACAGAATGAAAGAAAAACAATGGGTAGAAATATATAACCGGATAAAAAGTGAACACCCGAATTACGGATACATCAATCTGGTATTAACATGGCACGATGGGAGGCTGGCGCGGTATGAATTCAAAAAATCAGATGTCATTCTTGTTAGGGAAGTTAGAGAGGAGGAGGATGAAAATGGAAACAAAAAATAGTGTTAAAGGGGAGCAAAAAAACAAACCAAGAATTTCCATTCGGAGTGCGAAGGAAATATATGACACTGAGTATGATGAAGAGCAAATGTTAATTGATTCCCTTTTACCATCTATTGGGTTGGTTTTGCTTTGTGGCGCTTTCAAAAGTGGAAAAAGTTTTTTTATCCAACTACTAGGCCATTCTTTGGCAGCGCAGGTTGATTTTTTGGGCATGAGGGTCAACGCAATATGTGATTGTTTATATCTGGCCTTAGAGGATACAGAACGAAGGTTAAAAAAGAGATTTGTAACAATGGCAATCACTCCTACAGATAATCTTATGATTACAATTAATTGGAGTCATTACAAGAAAGGATTAAATGAACTGAAAGTATATTTAAAATCAAACCCGCATATTAATGTGATATTGATTGATACTTTAGGTATGTTTAACAAATTTCGGGAGGATGCAGGTTTTCAAGCAGATTATGACATTATGAGTGAAATCCGTGAGATCGCATTCGAATTTAGGATACTTATCATCTGCACACATCATACACGCAAGTTACGCGATGAGCATGATGTTTTCAATGAAATATCAGGCAGCGTGGGAACTATGGCTGCTGCTGACACAATTTTACTGCTCAAGCGCCCGCGCAATTCTAACGAAGCGCTTCTGCATTGCCTCAGTCGGGATTATGAGGAATGTATCCTCAAAATCAAATTTGATAAGAGGTGCCGATGGGATATTATTGGTGTTTATGATCCTCAAGTATTAAGCCCGGAACGCCAAAATATACTTGACATCCTTGTATCCTCCCCCAGCGAATTAAGTCCCAAACAAATTTCGGAAAAAATCCCTAGAAGTAATCCGAAAAATATTTCCAACTTGCTTAATATGATGCATAAAGATGGGATAGTAAAAACGGGGGCAAAGAGAGGATTGTGGATGGCAACAGAAGAGAAGGAAAGATAAATTGTTTTAGAGGTTTTAGCATAAGCAAAGGAAAGGAGACATATACATGACTAATTTCACCGTTCTTCACATTCGGAAAGTCAAAACAATGACTGGTTGTATTGAAGTCTTAAAACATAATCATCGTAAAAAGGAAAATCTTGAGGCATTTATAGATGTAGATAAATCGCAGTTTAATCTTTATAAGGGTACTGCAGATGATAATTTTGTTGCTGAGTATGAAAAACTGGTGACAAATGCAGCGCTGTCAAGAAAGATACAAAGGAATGCGAGCCGGGCAATAGAAGTTGTTGTCTCTTTTAGTCACGATTATGGCGATGATTGGGAAGACAAGCCAGAACTAAAGATGAAAATAGGAGAATACTTTGATAATTCTGAACGATTCCTAAAAGAAAGATATGGAGATGTAATAATCTGTCGGGCTGATCATTATGATGAAAAAACTCCCCATTCGCATGTGCTTATGATTCCGTTATGCACCGACAAAAATGGAAAATTACGGTTTTCTTCATCAGAATTTCTTGGAGGCAAAAAAGGCTTGGTTGACCTACACTCAAAATTTCACGATCAAGTTGGAAAACATTTCGGCCTTGCAAGAGGAAGGCTTGGAGAAAGAGCTTCACATTCTGACTTAAAAGCGTATAAAGAATGGGAAAAAGCACAGCGAATAGAGTTAGAGGGAAAAGAAAAACAAGCAACTGAGCACTCAATCGAACTGCAAAAGCAACAGGCCATAATTAACCAAAATGGGTCAATCATTGATGAGCAAAGGAAATTGTTATTTGAGCAAAGGGGGGAAATACTCAGAAGAACGGCTGAACTTGCTAACAAACACAAAGAACTCGAAGAAGCTGAAAAAATTGTATCAGCGCAAAGCCAACAGGAGCCACAGATTCCTATCCCGCCTGCTACATTATTTACCGAGAATTCCCGGAAAATTTGGAGAGACGGTATCCAAAAAACTGTTCAAGATTCTTTCAGAGTCGTGACAACGGCATTTCAATCTTTACAAACAAAGTATAACACTTTACTGGACAAATTCATCAGATTGACTTCTCTCAATGAAACAATAAGAATTCGTGCTGAAAAAGCCGAGCGAGACCTTGCGGAGAAACCGATAGAAGAAATCATATTGGAAAGAGAAAAGGTAAAAAGTACAGAATCGTTAAAAAACACTATTAGTAAACAAGGTGGACAATCCCGATGAGGGATTGTCCACGCTCCGGCCCGAACGCAGTTCAGGGCCGGAGCGATTCGTTCGCCAAAGGCAAACGAATCGGGGGTGTCCAGAGGGGAATCCCCTCTGGCTTAAGGAGGACTTTGAAAAAGTCCGTATTAAGCTATGGGCTTTAAAAAGCCCATGCAAAACCCATTGAATGATATAAGGTCTATTGGCAATAAGGAGATTGAAAATGGTGCAAGGATTTTACTATTACTTTATATATCTCATACTATTTTATTTTCGTCAAGCGCATAAAACATTTCATCACAACAGTATTTTTAATACTTTAGAGTAATATACATCGTATGCATAATATACATCACATACATACTTACAAAAAACGAATTGGATTTTAGGGAAACACGGAGAAAATTTAAGTGATCTGCAAAATTGTAAAGTTGCCGGGAAAAAGCCAATCAGTAGATGGTATCATAAAACCTTTCCAGAGCTTCGAGAACGGGGTGCTATTGCATTTGTTTTTGATTTTAGAATAATTATAGCTTGAAGGAAAACCAATATGAATTGGGAGAAATTTTCAGAATCATTTGTTTTTAGATATTGTGTGAGATGTATACACACTATACATCATATACACCGTATACATATATGATAACAGGAGAAGTACAATGGCTATAGTAGTTGCATTTGCAAACCAAAAAGGTGGTGTTGCCAAAACCAGTTCGGCGTTGGCGTTAGGGCAAATTCTTGTCAGGGCGCGCAAAAAAGTATTATTTGTAGATATGGATCCACAGGGCAATTTATTTCATACGCTTAGAGCGGAGCCAGAAAAAGGGACAGTATTTGATGTCCTGTCAAAAAACAAAATAGTCATCGAAGCAATTCAGACCACATATTCCGGTGACTGCTTATGCTATTCTTCATCCCTGGCCGGAACGGACAAAACTTTGGATGGGATTGGCAAGGAGTTTTTGTTAAAAGAAGCATTAGAAAAAATTGAGGATCAATATAACTACATCATCATCGATCCTCCTCCCGCTTTGGGCTTGTTGACAATCAATACACTTGCTGCAACGCAATACCTTATAATACCAGCACAAGCGGACATTTATAGTTTACAGGGAATTGGCCAAATTTTTTTGACGATCGAATCAGTCAAAAAATACTGTAACCCTGATTTACACGTAGCAGGGATATTGATAACCAGATTTAACGCTAAGACCAACATTAGCAGGGAAATTTCTGGGATGATGGAAGATACGGCCAATAAATTGCAGACTAAAGTGTTCAATGCACGAATACGTGATTGCGTATCTGTTAAAGAAGCCGAAGCTGGGCGGGTAGATTTGTTTTCCTACGCCCCCAAATGCAATGCCTCATTGGATTATTGCGAATTCATCAAAGAATTTATAGGGGATATACATGGCGGCACATAAAAGCCTTAAAATCGAAAATCCTGTTGATACGGCCCTTCAATTTTTTTCAACACTGCAAGGCGATAAGATAGACGAACGTCCAGGCAAGGATGATCAAGACATTCTAGTCCCACGAAAAGCTGTCGTTCCCATACAACACAGAGCCAAAAGTGATAAAAGCGGCAAGGAGCTAAAACGAAAACGATTTAATCTCCTTTTTTTACCATCATTGTTTGAAACAATTGAAAAAATAGCCTATGTTGAAAAAATTACGATTAATGAGGCAGTCAATAGAGCCATCAAATTATATTGTGATTCCAACAAAGACATTCTGGCAAAACACGCCGAAATCGAAAAGTTGAAAGTTATTTATCCCACCACAACCACAGTACCATAGGAAAGGATAGAAATGTAGGAAATGCAAGCCTTTCTATATCAGCACATCCGGTATGGATGCATAGGTTTCTCCCTTCAAAAGCCGCTGGAGCTGATCCATGCCTATCCCCTTGGAATCCAGCCTCTTCAAATACTCAAAGATCTTTTCTTTCGCCCATCCGCAGGCGTGCCAGATCCGGGCCGCTTGTATCTGCCGGAATGAAAAACGGTTCTGCTGGCCGGTCATGGCGTTGATTCGGAAGTTCATGTCCTCGGCCCATAACCGGGCTATCTCGGCATTCACTTTCTCAGCCTCATTTGAGTTAAAATGCCGGTTCAACTGATGTTTCTGCACGCCCACAAAAACCGACTCGATATTGTCAGCCGTCACTTCCCCGGTCACGCTATAGCCGGTTCTCTTTGCGTATTCATGGACGCACTTTAACCCGGCATACCCGCCCGGAATCATGTTCAGCCCGTTAAGGTGCAACGAATGCAGGGAGCGTTTCTCCACCTCCGTTTCCTCAATCTCCAGGGCCTGCCGCTGAGTCAGCCCGGCCCGCTCGACAATGTGTTCAATACAGCCAATGTGACAAAACTCTCCCCGAAGCGCCCTGTGGAAGCGCAGATTTGAACCCCGCTCTGAATCCCGGCAGTGCTGGCGGTAGCGTTCCTGCCATGTCCGCTTGGTAATCCCCACATAGGTCAGCGCGTTCTTCTGGTAATCCTGCTGACCAGGCAGGCTGTTGCAAGTACCAGAACCTCCGAGCGGTTCCAAGCGCTTACTGATGAACCCGCGATTATCCTGCGAAAGGATGGTATGAGAGTAAAGCTGGTAGGAGCCTTCACGCAGGACGGCTTGCTCGTTGAAGCCTAGAAGGTACTCCAGAGGGACAATGAAAGCGTTAAGCACATTGCCCCGGTAAAAGCCAAGCTGGAGGTGACTGCCTGTGTATTTGGCGGGGGGCTTTTCCTCATAGGAAACGGCGATTTTGTAATCGGTTGACTTGTGGAGTGTGGATAATTTGTAGTCCGCCGACTTGTCAAAGAAGATCGTTATGTCGAGCGTGGGGTAAACGAAGTCACCCGCTTTACCGGGCCGCCATGTTGCCGTTTGCGTGTCCGACTGCGCCGATTCTTTGAAATCAGCAAGAACCCGTTGAAGCTGCCCCGGGTGCTTCCTGCCGATGGCATCCAGGGCGTCCTGAATTTGCCTGTATGTCCGTTTGTGAAGGGGAAACAGCAAACGCTCAAAAACTGCTGAATTGAATTTCATAATAGCCTCCTAAAATATTCATGATAATGGATATATTGTACACCATACTGGATATTTAATCAAGTGAAAAATTCAATATTTTGGATTTTTTCTTTACAATTCTGGACTTTTTCTATAAAATCGAGGCTATGGGAATAAGCTATAAACCGTTGTGGATATTGCTCATAAAAAAGGGGCTAAAGAAGACGGATTTGGTCAGTATGGCAAAATTAAGCCCAACGACTGTAGCAAAGCTTTCAAAAAATAAATCCATTGACGGAACCACTTTAGAACGGATTTGCGCCGCCTTGCAATGCCAGCCGGGGGATGTGATTGAGTATATCCCGGAAGATTGAGACACGCAAAAATCCATGAGCCGCATTGGATGCGGTTTTACCTTACCTTTGGCCTGTTTTGATTGGGCTTTTTTGTTGCCGGTTCCTTTCTGGCTTGCTGTTGCCGAAGGGGAGTTTGGTGCGCTTCATTCAACTCTGTGTCCGGGTGTAATGCGCCGGACTGAAAAAAATCATCAAATTGAGCCTCAATCTGGGAATCGACATTTTTCAGTATCTTTTTCTTTAAATCGAGCAAGCGGTGAATGGGGGCCTCTTTCATGGCATCCTGACTAAAAAAATCCGCTATCAGCAATTGATAACTTTCTATATGCAGGGCGCTGGAAAGTTTGGTAATTGTTTTATCGCTTACCCATCTTCTGCCCCCCTCGATATCGTTAATGGTCTGAACGGCCAAACCGGTTAATTCAGCAAGTTCTTCCAGGGTTAGCCTGAGTTTTTTGCGCTGTTCTTTGACGTTTTTTGACAAAATGCCCCGAATTTCAAGATGTTCTTGTTCTGTTCTCATCACCCAATAATATTAGTGGAGCGAAAATAATTGACAAGTTGCAATAAGCAATGTATTATATTGCTTATAGAGGATTCATGTGAAAACAAGATTTTCTATTCCGATACCTATTGAATTTATCATTGTTGCAACATCACATTCGGAAAACTTAATCAAGCAGGGGGATGATAATTATGAAGAAAAAATTTAGGAGTTTTTGGGGGAGTATTGCGCTTGCCGCCTTGGTCATGCTCACTCTGTCTGCTTGCGATAATCCGACTGGCTCAAGTCCTGGGAATGGCAACAACCAGAGTACTGATAATGACGGTATTATGTTACCTGTGTCTTTACGAAATACCAGATGGGTTCGCGATGGGGGGTATCGAATAAGCTTCGGCACAAACACGGTCACTATGATTCAGAACCATTGGATTGTGGGTGCGGGAATGCATCAACAGGAGTTTACCTTACAAAACATTTTAATCGTTAATGAACCAGGGTTGACCCAGTATAACCTTATTTTTGGGCACGATCCTCTTACCAGCTTCATCACGTACCGAGATGGCGCTATTACTTCAGTAAGCTTGGATGTTAATAGAACTGGTGGCTGGAATCAGCATCATAGTGCTATAATTTCGGACATTAACTCACGCTTGGCCCAGCACGGTGGTGGAAATAGCAGGAATAACCCGATACCTCTGGCTTTAAGCCATCAACTGACAGAAATGAATTGGATCGACATTGTTGATGCACTCCATACAGCAAGAAGGTATGTTGCCCTTGACCTTTCCGCTAGCACCCGATCCACCGCAAATACCGGCGGAGGGCTTCGTTCAGACGGCACATTTTCTCAAATTCCCGGCCTTTTTGCCTCCAGAGTCGTATCATTGATTCTGCCAAATGCCGCAACTCGCATATCGGAGATGATCGGTTTTAATAACCTTGTCAGTGTGAGGGGTGCGGCAATAACCGAGATTGGGCAAGCAGTCTTCCAAAATCTTCGCAGCTTGACCAGTGTAGATTTTCCGGCGGCAACCGTTATCGGAGCTTTTGTTTTCGCTGGCTGTTCCAACCTGACTCATGTAAATCTCCCGAATGTGAACAACATAGGATCGGGAGTCTTTTCTATGTCTGATGCGATTCATAACATGCCCATAGTAGAACTTAATCTAACCATCATACTTGGGAATACAGCGCCAACATTAGCAGCGCAGGTATTATCCTCTTCGACATTCAGCAATCCGAGTTCCTTCAAAAATATAACAATAAAGATTCCTGCCGGTGCTACAGGTTACACCGAAGACTGGCGGAATCGATTCAGGGGAACCTTCCCCAACATCACAGTGGAGATTGTGACACAATAATGAAGGATAAGCGGTCGGATTGCATTCCTGCAATCCGCCGTGGATGTATTTTTCGCTAGAGCGGATGATAGATCCCCAGCTTTAGCATTACAACTGAATCATACTTTTGGAGGATGGGTATGAGATTGTTACAATCAAAACAAGAGCTTAACAATTGTTTGTTTGATGTCATTGAAAAGAGCCAAAACATATTGAAGATTGTATCCCCTTTTGTGGATTTTTGGGATAACAGGCTAAGCCAGGGAAAAAAATGGGATAGATTGATCAAGGCATTGAACAGCAAAAAAACTATCCTTGAAATCTACACAAAAGGGGAAAATGTAGGTAAGTTTGAGGAAAAAATAAATGCCAGGAAAAATAGCATAGTGGCTATAAACAATCTTCATGCCAAAATGTACATCAATGATGATACCGCGTTATTGTCAAGCATGAATCTGGTATTTTCCTCTTTTAACCGTTCAATTGATTTTGGGATAATTACGGAAACCAAAGAAGAATATAATGCCGTTCTCGATTTTTTCAATAAAAATATCTTCATTCATAATGAAAGAAGCGTAGAGGAAATTAAAAAATCTGTCGTTGAATACTTCCTGGGAAAAAACATTGAAGCGGAATTTTATCAGAGGCACTGCCTGGTTCTTCAAAAAGGGGAAAATACATTTGTACGATGCCTTCTTGAGGATAATAATAACTACCCTGACAAATTATACGTTTATTTGGATACAACAAAAAATGGTTTGGCTTATACGGATAAAAGTATCCTTTACATTGGCGAGAAATATGGTCTTGAAAAACTACAAAGATCCAAACTACGGAAAACGTATTACTTTCGTCTTGAAAAAGACACAATTCCTGATGTGTCTTTAAGTTCGGCTATCCATGTATACAAAGACCAGATACTGGGAATACTGACAGAGCTATTTGACCACATTGGTTCATAAAACCTTTAAAAGCGAAAACTGAATTCTTCCCGGCTTTTCAAACAGGCAATTCCGGCATTGCCAAAAATACCTACTCTGGAATAACTGTTGTAAAAATAGGCCCCATATCATCATCCGTAATCATATAGTATTCCTCTTCACCCTTACGGTCATTGGAAATTTCTTCCAATGTTCTTCCGGAAAAAAGCTGTGAGAAAAAATACCCCCCTTTGCTCCGGCAAAATTTCTCAAAATCAAAAACTGAACGTGCCTTCGGAAAATTCATCGGATAGCATACTTGTGAATCCGCTGAGGGAATATCTGGATAACAGTCTATGTC
>Ga0209755_10008035_pt1 | contig 11347 bp, 9 predicted proteins | sample TergutCo191P1_FD_187301 | JGI IMG/M metagenome (GOLD analysis project Ga0209755, IMG submission 187301) | Cornitermes sp. P1 segment gut microbial communities from Petit-Saut dam, French Guiana - Co191P1 (SPAdes) (version 2) | ecosystem: Host-associated > Arthropoda: Insects > Digestive system >...
CCGTCCAAACCCAGCAATATATCCTTCAGCAGATTGAAATACCCAATTCCGTCGCCTATAACGTGATGGCCAAGAATAACCATGTCCGCCGAGTCGCCGTTGCGAAACACCCCTATCTTTACAATGGGGCCGTTCTCAAAATCAAAAGGGATATTGTCCGTTTTCTCGTACCATTCTCGCCACGCCATAGGATTTGCATCATCAAAAAACTCCAGGCCGGCTTTGCTTCTACCGGGCAGGTACCAGGCATCGCCCTTTTCGTCAATGCGAATAACGCAATTCATCAGCGGGTGCCGTTCAGCCGCCATGTCTATTGCCCGGCGGAAATCATCCTTCGAAAATTTGCCCGCGATTCCGACCTTGAAACACACATTGATGTTGGGGGAACGAAAATATATCCGCTCCTTCCCCATTTTCCTTTTCTCCATCTCGATATCCTCCTCGGAATTTGCCCCAGATTATGTACCTATGGGTATACAAACCATTATATACCCATAGGTACATAAATGCAAGACCCCATATTGGCATTCTGTACTGATAGGTATATAATTAGATCGTGAGAGAAAAAAACAGCAGGGAAGCGATACTGAAATGCGCGCTGGAACTGTTTTCGCAGAAAGGGTATGAGGCGGTAAGCCCAAACGAGATCGTGGAGAAAGTGGGCATAACCAAACCCACGCTCTACTATTTTTTCGGCAGCAAAGAGGGGCTGTTTGACGAACTTCTGAAAGTGAATTATGCCAAGCTGGACGACCTGTTAACCGAAGCCTGCAAATACGTTCCCAACATCGACCATTATCACGAGGATGTTTATCCCGTCCTGTTGCGCATAGCGAACACGGTTTTCGATTTTGCAAAAGACAACTCCGCATTTTACCTTATGAGTTTGTCGATGAGTTTTTCGCCGCCTTCGTCCAAAACGGCTATCGTCTCGGGAAAATACATCAAAAATCATTACGCATTATTGGAGCAGACCTTTCGCGATATTTCGGCGGCGCACGGCAACCTAAAAGGCAAGGAACAAATTAGCGCGGGTTATTTTCTTGCCATGATTAACGCGCAGATTGGTTTCTGGTTTCGCGGTTACGGATGCCTGGACACGAAAGCCGCCCATTCGATTGTGGCCAATTTTATGCACGGTATTTTTTCATGATGGTATGCTATGTTAACTGGAAGTTAAGTTTTTTGCTAAAAACTCAACTGATTTGGTATGGTTAAAATTGTTTGCCTCATCTTGCGTTTGCTCATTTTCCCTCCTGAGCATCTGTATACCACCTTATAAGCTCTGCTCTAAAACTGCAAGTTCAGCGTGGACGCAACAATTATGCGTTCCAATAGGGCTTCCGGTTTTTGTGTAGGGTAGCCTATACGTTCCTTGGATTGAGATTGCAATGCAGGAACATCCTCCCATAAAGTTTGCACTGGGACACCTTTGCCGCTATCAAGATACTGCTTCTTTCTAGGAACATTGCCAGGCTTTGTTTGCGTAATTAAACCCTGCTTAATTAGCTCATCCATTTTTTCCTTGAAATATCGCCAATACCTTGTTACGCCCATTATTTCGTATTGAGGGTTTCCTTTTGATGCTCCGCCAGGCCCATCTATTGCTGTTAAATGAAGAAAGAAGTTTCCGCATGGAATAAATCACGTAACATGAATGCAAGCAAAATCAACCGGAGGTTTACAGCCGATGATGCACGGATTAAACTTAAACGTCTTTGCCACTATTTGATTAGGGTCACGATACTAGGAATCGGCTGTCCTGCGGTTAATCCTTGCAAAAAAAACCGACCGCCGTGCGGCGGTCGGGCGTTTTTCGGAACGGTTTACGGCGCTACTGCAAAAGCTGAAGCACCTGCTGTCCCCTCTGGTTGGCCTGCGAAAGCATGGCGGTTCCGGCGTGCGACAGAATCATGTTTCTGGTGTGGCTTACCATTTCCGTTGCCATGTTTGCGTCCCTGATTCGCGATTCGGAGGCCTGCAGGTTTTCCGCGCCAACGTCGATGCTACGAATGGCGTGCTCCAGGCGGTTCTGGTACGCGCCAAGGTCCGCCCGCTGTTTGTTGACAATCGTCAGCGCCGCGTCCAGCGTTCCAATAGCGCGGTTGGCGTTGTCCGGATCGGCCAGCGAAATAAACGTGTTGTCGCCGGGGTTCCTGATTCCAAGACCGGCCGCGGTCATGGTTCCAATGAACGCCTGCACCCGCTGATCCATGTTCGCGCCGATGTGGAACCACATGGATGCCGCGACGACGTTTTCGCCGGTGGGCCTGCCGAAGCGTCCGGTAAGCAGGTTCATTCCGTTGAACTGCGCGTGGCTTGCAATTCTGTCGATTTCCGCCATAAGCTGGGAAACCTCGACCTGAATGTACAGGCGGTCCTCCGCGGTGTAGATGCCGTTGGAGGCCTGCACGGCCAGTTCGCGCAAACGGTGAATAACGTTTTGGGTTTCCTGCAAAAAGCCTTCCGCCGTTTGGATAAACGAAATGCCGTTCTGCGCGTTGGCGGAAGCCATGTTCAGGCCCCGGATTTGCGCGCGCATTTTTTCCGAAACGGCAAGCCCGGAAGCGTCGTCGCCGGCGCGGTTTATGCGCATTCCGCTGGACAGTCTCTCCATGGTTCCGTCCAGAGCCCTCTGCGTAACGCGCAGCGACCTGTCGGCAAACATCGCACTTAGGTTGTGATTTATTATCATCTTCCCCTCCGTCAAGATTTTCGGGTTTCCGGCGCGCCGCTTTCAACGGCGGCTCAAACCGGAACAGCCCTCACTTTGAATATCGGAGTGTTGCGAACCGCTTTTAAGGGGAAAATGCGCGGTTAATTCACAAAACGCCCCGTTTTTCGCCGTTTTTGCGCGAATCCGGGGCGCGGCGCGTTTGCGGAAACCGGAACTAGTCGAAAAGCCGCAGCGCCAGCATGTTTCGCATGTTCGCATGGGACAGCATCGCGAGTCCGGCCTGCGCCAGAATCATGTTCCTGGTGTGGCTGACCGTCTCGCTTGCCATGTTTGCGTCCCTGATTCGCGATTCCGAAGCCTGCAAGTTTTCCGCGCCGATTTCTATGCTGCGGACGGCAAATTCCAGGCGGTTCTGGTACGCGCCAAGGTTCGCCCGCTGCGCGCTTACAAGCCGGAGCGCGGCGTCCAGGGTTCCGATGGCGCGGTTCGCGTCTTCCTGCGTCTCCAGCGAAATAAAAGCGTCGCCGCCGGCGTTCCCTATCCCAAGGGCGGCCGCGGTCATGGTTCCAATGAACGCCCGCACCCGCTGATCCGTGTTCGCGCCAACGTGAAACCACATGGACGCGGTTGGCGCGTTTTCTCCCGCAGGTCTGCCGAAGCGTCCGGTAAGCAGGTTCATGCCGTTGAACTGCGCGTGGTTTGCAATCCGGTCCACTTCCGCGACAAGCTGGGAAACTTCGACCTGTATGAACAGGCGATCCTCCGCGGTGAAAATACCGTTTGCCGCCTGTACCGCCAGTTCGCGCAAATGCTGAAGAACGTCCTGCGTTCCCTGGAGGAAGCCTTCCGCGGTACGGATTAGCGAAACGCCGTTTTGCGCGTTGCGCGCCGCCGCGTTCAGGCCCCGGATTTGCGCGCGCATCCTTTCGGAAACCGCGAGTCCGGCGGGGTCGTCCCCGGCGCGGTTTATGCGCATGCCGCCGGACAGCCTTTCGATGCTTCCGTTAAGAAGCGTTTGCGTAATTCCAAAGTGCCTGGCGGCAAACATCGCGCTCAGATTGCGGTTTATTATCACCGTTACTCCTCCCAAAGTCCCAGGGTGCGGGCAAGCCTCTCCCTCCCCGGGGGGCCTCTCCTTGGCATGGCTCTTGCGGCGGCGATAAATTCCGCCAGCGTTTTTCCCGATCTTTCGAACAGCCCCTTGACGAAGCCGTCCGCCGGGGTGTAGATGCGAAACAGATCCAGATAGGCGTTGTTTATGGGAAGCGCGGAAAAGCCCCGGAAGTTGTCGCTGATAAAGCGTTCGTCGTATTCCGCCTCAAAGCGTTCCTGCGCGGCGGCGATTATGTTTTGCCTTTCGTAAAGTATCACGTCCAGCGGATATCCGCTGCCGTACAGTGCTTCCAGTTCCGTAATCAGCTCCCGGACGAACTCCAGAAAAGCGCGGCTGTCCTTTTCGGCGGCGACCATGGCTTTGTACTCTTCCGAGTCCTCGCCGAAGCGGGAAACTATGTACAGTCTGGCCCCCTCCCTTCCCACGAAATCGGCGAGCTCCTCGTTGAAATGTCCCTGTCCCCTAAGCCACACCGTGGCGTGCAGAGATTCGTGGATGATTAAATCCGCCAGCCGGTCAACGCGGTAGTGGCGCATAAAAGTGAACACCGGATCGCGAAACCAGCCCAGCGTGCTGAAAGCGTCCACTCCGCGAATCCAGACGTCAAGCCCCCTTCGTTCCAGCCTGTCCCGCTGACGCAGGGCGCCGTCGACGTTGAAGTAACCCCGGTACGGCAACGCGCCGACAACGGGATACCGCCACAGGTGCGTGGTAAAGGAGTCCCGCGCCGACGCGGAAACCACCGCGACCAGAAAATCCCGGTCCAGCGACACGTAGCGGGTGTAGTTTCTGCCCACGCTCAAACCCAGTTCGTACTGCGCGAAATAGCGTATGTCGTGAACCTTTTCCACGAACACCCGGTTTCTTTCGTCCTGTTCCGGGTCCCCCGTGGGCGCAAGCAGCGTTTCCAGAGGCACCGCCCTGGACAGATACCCCAGAAACGCGGTTCCCTGCCTAATCGTGTAACACCCGGAAAAAAGACAGCCGACGACAAGAAAAAACACGCCCGCGGTAAAAACCGGAAACAGCGAAAAAACGAGGCGCTGGCCTTTTGTTGTCGACGTCATCTGCCGGCTTCCTTTTTGAGTCGTCTTTGCATTAAAAATCATTCCGGGCGGAAAAAGTTACCGGATTTGGAGTTGGTCTTTGCCCGGGCTGGGTATAGCGGTTTAATTTTTCGGTCTTCACGAAAATACCGGGAATAAAAGCATGGCGTACAATCACAACTACACCGCTTCCTCAAGCCACCGGCGCGGGGCTGCAAAACCGGGCGTTTCCCGGTATACTTACCGCACACACAGCCGGCGGCCAAGGGGCCGGGGCACAATAGAGAGGAATTACATGAACGAGATTGAAAAACTGCTGCCGCACAGGGAGCCCTTCCTGTTCGTTGACGAAATCGTGCAGGCCGACGAGAAAAAAATCGTGGCCAGGCACGTGTTTTCCGAGGGGGAATTTTTCTTTCCGGGGCATTTCCCCGAATATCCGGTGGTTCCGGGGGTTATCCTGGTCGAGACCATGGCCCAGTCCGGCGGCGCGGGGCTTAGCAAACTGGGCGTGCTGGGCAGGGACGCGCTGTTTTTCCTGGCCACGGTGGACAAGGTAAAGTTCCGGCGGCAGGTGCGCCCGGGCGAGGAGGTTCGCTCGGAAATCGAGAACCTGCGGGTTTCGCCCCGGATGATTAAGCAGTCCGGCAGGGCCTACGTCGGCGACGAGCTTGCGGCGGAGGCGGAATGGATGTGCCTGGTGGGGGATAAGGGAAGCTTATGATTGTCAAACCAATGGTGCGGAACAGCATCTGCATAAACAGCCATCCGGAAGGCTGCGTGGTTTCCACAACGCGGCAGATTGCTCTGGCAAAAAAGGCCATGTCCGGCGCCGGCGCGGCTTCCGGCGGCGCGGAAACGCCCCGGCTGGTTCTGGTGGTGGGCTGCTCCGCCGGTTACGGGCTTTCCAGCCGCATAGCGGCGGCGTTTGGCTACGGAGCGGCCACCGTCGGGGTGTCCTTCGAAAAGGTGCAGGACAAAAAGCCGGGAACCCCGGGGTTCTACAACAACCTGGCCTTCGAACGCGGGGCGGCAAAGGACGGCCTTACGGCGGTTACGGTCAACGGGGACGCATTTTCCGACGAAACCAAGGCGGAAACCGCGAAGGCGATTCGCGAGGCCGCCGCCAAAGCCGGGGTTCCGGCGAAAATCGACCTTTTCGTGTATTCGCTGGCGTCCCCGGTCCGGACGGACCCCAAAACCGGGATTCTGCACAAGTCGGCGCTAAAGCCCATCGGCGCGGCGTTTTCCGGAAAGACGCTGAACATGGCGGACGGCACGTTCTGGACGGCCACGGCGGAACCGGCCGACGACGGGGAAATCGCCAGCACCGTGAAGGTCATGGGCGGCGAGGACTGGGAACTGTGGATCGAGTCCCTGGAACGGGAGGGGCTTCTTTCGCCCAAAACCCGCAGCGTGGCGTACACGTACATCGGCCCGGAGCATTCCTGGCCAATCTACAAAAACGGGACCATCGGCCGGGCCAAGGAAGACCTGGAACGCGCCTGCCGGGACATCAACGCCAGATACGCCGGGGCCGGCAAAATAGGCCGCGCCTGGGTTTCGGTGAACAAGGCCCTGGTAACCCGGGCCAGCGCGGTGATTCCCATCATTCCGCTGTACGTTTCCTGCCTGTTCAGGGTGATGAAGGAACGCGGGCTGCACGAGGGCTGCCTGGAGCAGATTGTGCGGCTGTACCGCGACCGGCTCTACGCCGACGGCTGCGCGGATCCGGCGAAGGTGGCGGTTGACGGCGAGGGGCGAATCCGGCTGGACGACTGGGAGATGCGCGACGACGTGCAGAAGGCGGTGTGCGAAAAAATGGCGGCCGTAACCGAGGGCAACGTGCTCGCGGAAACGGACCTTGCCGGCTTTAGGCACGACTTTATGGAGGCCCACGGTTTCGACGTGGAGGGCGTGGACTACGACATCGAAGTGGATTTGGCGAAATACCTGTAAGGGGGAAGATATGGGACGAAGAGGCATAGTGATAAGTTTCACGCTGGTCAGGACCGTCGGTTTCCTGCTGGTGGCGGTCGGGTTTCTGATGCCGGTGTTCGGCGGCAGGGGCACCGGTTTTGACGTGGCGAACGCGCTTATTCGGAGCAACCTTTTGATGGGAGTGCTCATGTTCAACGTGTTCGTGTCCGCGATTTTCGGGGGCGTAATCGGCTTGCTGATGCTGACGAGCAGACGGAGAAAAATATCCGCCGCCACGGGCTGGATCGATTTGGCCCTATGCATTGCCAGCGGTCTTGTGGTGTATTTTGTCGGCCTGCGCGCTCCGGCGTTGGGGGCCGGCGGCGTTCTTATCCTGGCAGGCTGGATTGCCGCGCTGGTGGGCCAGGTTTCCAGGGGCAGGTAACGCGCGGTTCCGGGGAATCGCCGGTTTGCCCCGCGCCGGGCGGTACGTTCCGGTTTCGGCGGGCTGCGGGGAAACGCAAATCCGGTTTTCGCAAACCGGGGTTCCCCGGGCCGCCGCGTTTTACGTTTCGTCCCGCATTTCCGTCAGGTGTTTCCAGTAGCGCCGGGGCAGAAACTGCCTTTGCAGATCGGGGTTGTGTCTGCTTTCGTTGCTTACGGTTTTGTGATACTGCCGCCACAGGTTTTCCCATTTGCCGTCCGGCGGTGTTTTCATGGCATCTGGGACTTCGGCTATGCGCGAAAACTCGAAGGGTTTTTTCGGCACGTGGCGCAGGCGGAACAGGCGTTTTTCGTCGATAATGGTCCAGGGCGCCCCGCCGAAGCGTTTCCTGAAATGTTCCCCCAGCGCCGGCAGGATAAAGTGGTCCGGGGCGCAAAGGGCGACGTACACTCCGTCGCCGCCGGGGGCGAAGCGCAGCAGACCCCTTAACCGGTGGATCTCGTGGCGAACCTTGTGCGCGGCCTCGTACACGGCGCGCGCGTCCGGGTCGCCCCGGTCCTCCGCCGCCAGTTCCGCCGCGCGGCGCATCGCGGTTTCCGCCCTTTCGCGGGCCGCCGCCGCCGCGGCGTTTGCCGACCTGCCGGCCGCGTCCGCCGCCGCCAGTACCTTTTTCCCGAAACGCGCGGCTTCGGCCCGGATTGGCAGCTCGCTCATCCTGGCGTGGACTATCGCGCTGAAGGCGTTTATCGAAAGCTCGCAGAGTCGGGCGGAATCCGGGGGCAGGGCGGAAACGTCAAACCCGGCGTCCGAATACAAACCGGCAAGGGCGAACACGTCCGCGTCGGAAACCCGGTTTCCGTTTTCGGCCCCGCCGTTTCCGTCAAAAAGCTCGCCCTGTTCGCCGTTTTCCATAAACCACCGTATAGAACTGTACAGCCTGGCGCTGGGAAAAGCAATCCCCGGTTTTTTCGGCCCGCTTCCGATCGCAGGTTTCGGTCGCCGGAACCGGCCGTCGTTTTCGACCGCCGGTTTCGGCGAAAACACTACACGTTTGTTAAGTATTCGCGGTGGCGGCTGGAAGGTTATACTGGATTGATGATGCTGGGGATTTTGCCATGAGCGGCGGCGTAGACAGCAAACCGATCGGCGCGACGGCTGCGGCAAACCCGCTGCTTGTGCAGAGCGACAGAACCCTCCTGCTTGACGTTCACGCGGAAAGGTCCGAACAGGCGCGCGCCGCGATAATTCCCTTTGCGGAACTGGAAAAATCGCCGGAGCACATCCACACCTACCGCATCACCCCGCTGTCCCTGTGGAACGCCGCGAGCGCCGGATACGGCCCGGAGGACATAGTAAAATCGCTAAGCGAATACAGCCGCTACCAGATTCCGTCCGGAATCGTGGAGGGCTTTTCCGACACCATGTCCCGCTACGGAAAAATCAGAATGCGTGCCGCCGGCGGCGAGGCGGCCGGAACCGGAACCGGAACCGTAAGCAACGACGACGAGCTGTTTCTGGAAGTGGAGGAGCCGGCGGTGCTGGCGGAAATCGAGTCGCTGAAATCGTTGAAAAAATATTTGCGAAAAACGGACGGCGGGTTTCTGCTGCGGCTGGTAAACCGGGGCACGGTAAAGCGGGAGCTGATCCAGCAGGGCTGGCCCGTGAAGGACGAGGCTCCCCTGACAAAAGGCGAGGACCTGGAAGTTACGCTGCGCGGCGAGTCCCTTTCCGGAATTCCCTTTGCCCCCAGGGACTACCAGATAGAGGCGGTGCAGTCCGTGCTTGGCGACGGCGGCCCCGGAACCGGTTACGGCGTGGTGTCGCTTCCCTGCGGCGCGGGCAAAACCGTGGTGGGCATGACGATGATGTCTTTCCTGAAAACCAACACGCTGATTCTGACGACCAGCGTCGCGGCGGTGCACCAGTGGATCAACGAACTGCTGGACAAAACGGAGTTGACCCGGGAGCAGATTGCCGAGTACTCCGGCGATTCCAAAGCCGTGGGGCCGGTAACCATCGCCACCTATCAGGTGGTAACCTGGCGGGCGGACCGCGAGGCGGACTTCCCCCACTTCAGACTGTTCCGCGAAAGGCGCTGGGGGTTTATCATCTACGACGAGGTTCACCTTCTGCCGGCGCCGGTTTTCCGCGTAACGGCGGAACTTCAGGCGGTGCGGCGGCTGGGGTTGACCGCGACCCTTGTCCGGGAGGACGGCGCGGAGGACGCGGTGTTCAGTCTGGTGGGGCCGAAGCGCTACGACGTTCCCTGGAAGGAACTCGAAGGCAAGGGCTGGATTGCCGAGGCGACCTGCACGGAAATACGCATGGATTTGCCGCAGGATTTGAAAATACCGTACGCAGTCGCGTCGCCGCGCGAAAAATACCGCATTGCCGGGGAAAACCCTTTGAAAGAGGAGGTCGTCGAGCGGCTTGTCGAAAAACACGCGGGCGACCAGATACTCGTCATAGGCCAGTACCTTTCTCAGTTGGATTCGCTGGCGAAACTGTTGAAAGCGCCGATGATAACCGGAAAAACGCCCAACGCGGAACGGGAGCGAATCTACGGAAGTTTCAGGCTCGGCGAGTCCAGGGTAATAGTAGTGTCAAAAGTTGCGAATTTCGCCATAGACCTTCCCAGTGCGTCCATGGCGATACAGGTTTCCGGTTCGTTCGGATCTCGGCAGGAGGAGGCCCAGCGTCTGGGGCGTATTTTGCGTCCCAAAGGCGAGGGGAAAAACCATACCGCCAGATTCTTCACGCTGATTTCGCGCCATACCGTGGAAGAGGATTTCGCGGCAAACCGGCAAAAGTTTTTAGCCGAACAGGGATACAAATATTCGATACAGCACTGGAATACGGAAACCGGGATGCGGAAAAATGAGTAACAGCCGAACCTATGAGTTTAGACCAGTCGAGTTCTGGAAAGCGTCGATAATGACTTTGCCGGACAACGCGTTTTTCGAGTTGGTGCGGACGGTGTTCGGCAAAGTGAAAACGCCGTTCAACAAACAGATTCTGGCCAGCGATCTTGAAAAGTTTTTGACGCGCGGCGACATACAGAAAAACATCGCGAGCTATATCGGCAAACGCGACATCCACGTCATCGCCGCGGTGGCCTTTCTGAACGAGCCCCGTCCGAGCGACATGGAGGCGTTTTTTTCCGGCGATCTGGATTTCACCGAGCTTAACGACCTGCTCATAAATCTGGAGGAACGGTTCATACTTTACCGTTTCCAGGACGAAGACAAAAACCAGCCCGTGCAGCGCCCGGAGCCGCCCCGCCTTGACTTTCACCGCGCAACCGTGCAGCGCGCGGACGTCAAACGCCTTGAGGTTCAGCGTCTGGCGCTGAACCCCGTTTTCAAGTCCATTCTGCTGCCGTTTATCGCGGACCACTCGCTGCTGTTTCCGTCGGTGCTCGACGACGAAGCGGACGCCGGGCCCGGAGGCGCGGGGCCCGCGGACGCCGGGGGCGGTGCCGCGCCGGACGAAGGCCCGCCGGACGGCAGCCTTGGCGAAAGCGGCTCCGGAGCGCCGCTTCTTTACGACGAGCGGATTCCGGCGGTGCTGCTTTCCTTCGTTTCCATGAACGACCTGTTTTTCAAGGCGAAGGGGAGCGGCGTGCGCCAAAAGGTGCTCAACTCCGCGAAAGCCCTGTTTCCGAGTCTGCCGGTGGAAGCGCTTGTGGGCTGTCTGCGGGTTCTGGGAATGTTTTCCGCCAAGGGGGAAAGGCTGCAGCCGGATTACAAACGTTTTTCCGCCTTCGGCAAACTCACGCGCCGGGAAAGGGCCGAATACTACGCCGCCGGTATTTTCTGCCACTGGGAAACGGTGGTCGCCAGGGAGTCCGCGCCCGCCAAGGAAGGCGAGGACACCGACGAGCTGTCCGAAAACACCATTTCGCCCTGGCTTCTGCGTTCGCGGGTTCGCTTTTACGCGTCCTTCATCCACCGCCTTTGCGCGATGCTGGCCTCCGACCGGCTGTACCCTTTCGCGAGTCTGCGAAAACTGGCGTACGTTCTGGAACGCGAAAGCGGCGGCACTTCCATAGACAAGTTAATCGAAATCATGGAGGAAACCGGTCTGCTTGTCGCCGTTGCGGGCAGGTACTGGCGCAAACGGTCGTTTGCCCCCCCCCCCCCCCC
>Ga0209755_10008036_pt1 | contig 11347 bp, 11 predicted proteins | sample TergutCo191P1_FD_187301 | JGI IMG/M metagenome (GOLD analysis project Ga0209755, IMG submission 187301) | Cornitermes sp. P1 segment gut microbial communities from Petit-Saut dam, French Guiana - Co191P1 (SPAdes) (version 2) | ecosystem: Host-associated > Arthropoda: Insects > Digestive system...
CAGTGAGGGGTGAGGAGGTTGTAGCGAGTGTGGATTTGGTTGCAAGCGAGGATATAGAGAGGGCTGGGTATTTTGATATAATAAACAAGATGATAGCAGGCTGGTAGAGTTTTTTTCAAAAGTTATTTAAAAGCTATGCAAAAGTGAAAGCAGTTTAAAAAATTTTTGGCACACCTTTTTTCTAAAAAAGGTGTGTTTTTTGTTGCTAAAATTCTATTAATTGGATATACTTGTTATTGTATGTTTTTAAACCAATTTTTCAACAATCCAATTTTGGGCGTTTTATTGATTGTCGCTTTAATAATGTCGCTTACTTTGCATGAGTTTGCGCACGCTTTTATTGCATTAAAGTGCGGCGATAGGACTGCAAAAATTAATGGAAGGGTTACGCTAAATCCTCTAAAGCATTTAGATCCTGTGGGCACTGTGATGATGCTGACTGTGGGCTTTGGTTTTGCAAAGCCTGTTCCTGTCAATCCGCAAAATTTTAAAAATTATAAAAGAGGCATGTTTGCTGTATCAATTGCTGGCATCACTGTCAACATCATATTAGCAGTGTTATCATCATTTTTTGCAGTCCTTTCCTATCATTTGGGTGCGCATTTTTTGGTGTGGGCATTCTTTTATTTGTTTATGCAGTTTAATTTTATGTTTGCTTTTTTCAATTTGATTCCTATATTTCCTTTAGATGGCTTTAGATTATTAGAAACCGCCTTAAAAGAGCGCAATAAATTTGTGCAATTTATGCGTAAATATGGGCAAATGATTTTTATTTTTTTGATTGTTATGAGTCTACTAGCAAACTTTGCTACTCGCAATGGTTTGCCAGATTGGTTTATGTTTTTAAGTCCGCTGGATTTATATATGGATTTTACGGCTAGGCTATTAGGGGGTAGTTTAATCAGAGGCTGGGAATTAGTTTTTGGAGTGAGGTTGCCTCTTTAAAATATTATGATGACAAAAAATATAGATAATCAAATTGAGGATGAAATTTTTGAAGCTGATGAATCTAGCGACAGCAGCACTATTTTTAAGTTGAAAGATTTTGACGGGCCACTTGATGTGTTGATTCATTTAATCAAGGGCAAGAAAATGTCTATACAAGAGATAAAAATTTCTGAGATTACTGAGCAGTATTTAGAGTATATGAATGAGATTGACCAGCTGGATTTAGACAAGGCTACAGATTTTATTCAAATGGCGGCGTGGCTTTTAGAGATTAAGACAAAGACATTGCTGCCAAAGCCAGTGATGATAGAAGAGGCGGAAGAAGACCCTGAAAAGGCACTAAAGCAGCGATTAGAAGAGTATACTTTGTTTAAGCAAGCTAGCCAAAAAATGAAAGAAATTGAGACTGTGGATATATTGTATCGCACGCCAGATGATAGTGTGGGCAAGCCTAAGTTTATTTTAAAGCAGATGGATTTAAACGGGCTTATGGGTGCGCTGCAAAAGGTTTTTTTGCGACTTGGAGAGCGTGCAGAAGAGATTAAAGAGAGGACTATTGTCAAAGATAGGTTTACCGTAGAGGAGAAAATTGGGCATATAAAGGATGTGTTTTTATTTAATGATACATACAGCTTTTTTAATCTTTTTGATGCAAATTATTCTAAATCAGAAATAATTTCTACTTTTCAAGCCCTTTTAGAATTGTTAAAAATGCAACATATAAAAGCTGTTCAGGATGAAATTTTTGGTGATATAATTTTAAAACGAGTAGAGCAAGATCAGGATCATGATCAAGAGCATGAGGAGGGGGAGAATTAAATGAAAAGAATTGTGTTTGCAAGCAACAATGAGGGCAAGATTAAAGAGATTAAACTGATTTTGGGTGAAAAATTTGATATTGTTTCTATGAAAGAGGCAGGGCTTGAATTAGATATTGATGAGACGGGGACTAGCTTTGAAGAAAATGCCACTATCAAGGCACAGGCGGTTTGGGAGATTTTAAAAGTGCCTGTTATTGCAGATGATAGTGGGCTTAGTGTGGATTATTTAAAAGGTGAGCCTGGTGTCAACACTGCTATGTATCATGCATATGGCGATGCTAAGGGCAACAATCAAAAGCTGATAAACAACCTAAAGGGTGTGTATGCTAGGGATGCAAAGTTTGTTTGCGTGCTTGCTTTTATTGATGAAAATGGACAGCTGCACACAACTAGAGCGACTACCAAGGGCAAGATTTTGCATGAAGAAAGAGGCATAAACGGCTTTGCTTATGATCCGATTTTTTATTCTTATGAACTCGAAAAAACCTTTGGTCAGGCTAGTGATGCTGAAAAAAATATGGTCTCACACAGGGCAAAAGCGATAATAGAGCTATACAGGAGGGTACTATGTCACACATAGTACTATATTTTTATGGAAATTGACAAAATAATAGGGGCTGCAGAGAAAAAGTGTGAGAAGCTGTTTAGGCATTTTGAAGAGGTGGCACTGTTCAATCAAAAAAAAGTGTTGGATGCTTTTAGGGATAATAGGGTGGCGCTTAGGCATTTTAGCGGGTCTAGTGGCTATGCGTATGGGGATGCTGGAAGAGAGGCATTGTCGCAAGTTTTTGCACGAGCGTTTAAAAAAGAGGCGGCTATTGTTAGTCCGCTTTTTGGGAGTGGAACGCACACTATTTGGGTTGCATTGTTTGGACTATCAAGACCAAATGATATTATTTTATCAATAAGCGGCAAGGTGTATGACACTCTTCAAAAGGTGATCAAAGGCAAAAGTGGGTCGCTAGAGGAGTATGGGATAGAGTTTGAAAGCGTAAATTTGACTGATAAAGCAGAATTTGATACTGAGGCTATTGAGGCGGCAATAAAAAAGCACAAGCCTAGCCTTATTTATATTCAAAGGGCAAAGGGGTATGAGTGGCGAAAGGCGTTGAGTGTGGCACAGATTGATGAGGTGATAGAGTTTGTCAAAAAAATTACGAAATCTCCAATCATTGTAGACAATTGCTATGGAGAATTTGCTGAAAAAGAAGAGCCCAATGCAAACATAATAATGGGGTCATTAATAAAAAATCCCGGCGGTGGACTTGCACCTACGGGGGGATATATAGCAGGGGATAGGGCATTGATTGAAAGCATTGAGGCAAGGTATTCTGCCCCAGGATTAGGGTTTGATATTGGTGCAAATCCGTATGGATATCAATATTATTTTCAAGGTTTTTTTCTAGCACCGCATGTGGTGCTGCAGGCGATGAAGGCGGCGGCGCTGTTTTCAGAGGTTTTTTCGGCACTAGGATATCAAACTTTGGGTACTATATCTGATATAACATGTGCAATTAGGTGCAAAAACGCACAAGAGCTAATAAAATTCTGTCAGGCTATTCAGGCGGCGTCGCCCATAGATAGCCATGTTGTGCCAGAGCCATGGCCTATGCCAGGCTATGAAAATGAGGTAATAATGGCGGCGGGCAGCTTTGTGCAAGGCTCGTCAATAGAGCTGTCGGCAGATGCTCCCATAAGAGAGCCCTATATAGCCTATTTTCAAGGCGGGCTTAGCTATGAGCATGCCAAAATTGCACTAAAAGAAGTGCTTATAAATATGCTGTAGGCTGTAAAGAGTTGTACATTATACTTTAAAAGTAGTTTCTACCTCGTCATTGCGAGCGAAAGCGAAGCAATCTAGGTTTATAAAGACATCTTTAATTTTAATTTGGATTGATTCGCTTTCGCTTCGTCTTTCAGTTTGATTGTAATGATGAACTCAAGGGGGATGCTTGATAAAACAATCAGCCAAAACCTAATTGAAATTAGTGGCAGTAGTTCAATCCTCATCCCTTAATCTCACTGTCCTTGCCGCATTTTTTCTTATTTCATCACTTATTGCCGCATAGTGTTTTTTGGTGGTGTTTACATCCTTGTGCCCCAAAACATCCGCCACTACATAAATATCTTGTGTATTTTTATATAGCTCCGTGCCAAAAGTGCTTCTCAATTTATGAGGAGTAATTTTTTTAACTGTCACCAAACTAGAGTATTTTTTAACCATATATTCCACTGTTCTTACTGTAATCCTTGTCCCCAATAGCGACACAAACAGCGCATATTTTTTGTCATAGCCATACTCTATCAATTTTAGTCCAAGCGAAGTTTCTTCCTCAATTTCTCTTTTCAAATCATTCAAATACCGTTTTAATGCACTCCCAATTTCATCACTAAAATACAAAAGGCTTTTATCGCCGCCCTTTCTTGTCACGCTAAAGCTGTTTGACTCAAAATGAATATCCTCAACATTAAGCCCCACTAGTTCAGAAATCCTTATCCCTGTGCCTAAAAAAAGCGTAACAATTGCGCTGTCCCTAATCTTTAGTTTATCATGAAATCGTTTTTGCTTATTTGATAATCCATTTATATTGTCACTATCAATCTTGTCCAATAAATTTGCCACCTCATTAGGCTCTAACTTGACAATTCCCTTGTCATTAGTTTTAGGCATGTCCACCTTTGTAGCAACATTTTTATCAATCTTGTCCTTTTTAAAATAGTATTTAAAAAACGACCTTATCGTAGACAGTTTTCTTTCTTTTCCTGCAGCCGCCGCCCTAATCTGCTTTCCATTAAACACATAATTGGATAAATAGTCTAAAAACAGTTCTATATCAAACGCATCAATTGCCTCTAAATCCTTTAATCCAATACTTAAAACATCTTTTTTTAGTGTAACCCTTGCCAAATAATCAAAAAAGATTCGCAAATCATATGCATAATTAAGGCGTGTCAAAGCAGAGGTTTTTAAGGAAATTCCTATAAAAAACTCATTAACAAACCTAGGCAATTGCGACACAATCTCCTTTTGTCTCTCAATATTTTTAGCATCCCTGTCCAAAAAATAATTACTCATTAAATAAATTATACCGCACAAAATTGAATTAGTCTATCAATTTAAGTGCCCAATAAAAAACTTGCAATAAAAAACTGAGTGATTCATCATAGCAAATTTCTTGACAGCTAAAAAAATTACTGATATATTAGACTTGAAATTATCAACCGAGCAAATTTGCTTAGCGATACAAGGGCAAATTTGCGACAGCGTCAAAGGTTTAAAACCCCGCCACTCGGGGCGGAACAAAAGCCAAAGGCGATGGATCTAGGACCCCGCCCTGGGGTTTTAATACCCTTTATATTGAATTTGCAATTTTGATTAACTAAAATGGGGGAAGGAAACAAATGAAATGTAGAGTAATAGGGGCTGGTCTTGCTGGGTGCGAGGCGGCTTATCAATTGGTAAAAAGGGGAGTGATGGTAGAGCTGTATGATGCTAAGCCGCACTCTTTTTCGCCTGCTCATTCTTCGCCAAATTTTGCTGAATTGGTTTGTTCTAATTCGCTTAAATCAAATGATGTTGCCACTGCAAGCGGACTTTTAAAAGAGGAATTACGCACCTTAGACAGCCTGCTTATTAAGACGGCAGACAAGTGCAAGGTGGGTGCTGGAGGGGCATTAGCGGTAGATCGTGAGCAATTTTCCCATGTTATATCACGCATAGTACTAGAAAACCCCAATATTTTGTTTAAATCTAAGATTGTGAGTGACTTTGATGATACCCCCACTATCATTGCGTGCGGTCCATTGATATTAGAGCCATTGGCGTCTTTTCTTAAAAATAAGCTAGGTGGATTTTTTGCGTTTTATGATGCGGCGGCACCTATTGTTTCTTATGAGAGCATTGATTTAAAACATGCGTTTATTCAAAATAGGTATGATAAAGGCGGAGCGGAGGGGGACTATATAAATTGCCCTCTTTCAAAGGATGAATATTATCTTTTTATTCAAGAGCTGGCGGCTGCAAAGACTGCTATTAAAAAGGAGTTTGAAAAGGGAGATGTTTTTGAAGGGTGTATGCCGCTTGAGGTTATGGCGGCAAGAGGCGGCGAGTCGCTTAGGTTTGGGCCGTTTAAGCCTGTGGGTTTGCGTGACAAGGATGGGAATCGCCCTTATGCGGTGCTGCAGCTAAGAAAAGAAAATGCTTTAGGCAATATGTATAATCTAGTAGGCTGTCAAACAAATCTGACTTTTTCAGAGCAAAGGCGAGTATTTGGAGTGATTCCTGCATTAAAAAATGCAGAGTTTTTGCGGTATGGGGTTATGCATAAAAATGCTTTTATTGATGCACCAAATGTGCTAGAGGCTGGATATTCGTTAAAACAGCATCCTAATATTTTTATTGCGGGGCAATTGTCGGGGGTAGAGGGGTATTGTGAAAGTATTATGAGTGGTTTGGTTGCGGGCATGAGCATGTATAATAAATTGCGAGGGCAGGCAAATGTTGTTTTGCCAATAGACACCATGAGCGGTGCTATTTCAAACTATATCACTCTTTCAAACAAAAATTTTCAGCCCATGAATGCAAATTTTGGCTTGCTTCCTCACATTGACATAAAGGATAAAGCCAAAAGAAAAGAAGCCTTTTCAAAAAGAGCCCTAAACTCCCTTTCAAGTTTTTTAAAAGAATAGCGGTGGGGGCTTGCGACTAAGGTCTAACTGGCTAGCATTGGCATGGTAATGATATCATTGGCATGGTAAAAACACTCATTTGCCCTAAAAAAATACTTTGTGGAGTTTATGCTAATATCCTAAACTGCCTGCCAGCTATTTATCTATTTTCTAGACATTAACTATCAAAAACTATCAAAAAAATATTTTTATGAATTTGATAAAAATACACATTATGCACTTTTTTTGCTTGACAAGCCCCTTAAGATTTAATATACTAGTACCTGTTGTCTGGCATCACATAGGGGTGTCGCCAAGCGGTAAGGCACTGGATTTTGATTCCAGCATTCCAAGGTTCAAATCCTTGCACCCCTGCCAAATATTTTTTAGCCTTAATTACTAGACTATTAAACGCAAATTAATATAAAAAAATTTGCTTAAACCTGTCTAAAAAAATTAAATAACCAAGCATGGTCCACTAGCTCAGTTGGTAGAGCACTTGACTTTTAATCAAGGCGTCCCGCGTTCGAGTCGCGGGTGGATCACCAAACTCCTTAAAAGCCCCTGTTTTTTGCTTAAAATAGGGGTTTTTTGCTAGGTTTTGTCATATTTTGGATTAGATGCTAGAGCGATATTTGTAGTTTTATTCGTTTTTGTGTCAGTTTTATGTGTCAAACTGGTGTCAAAATCAAGTGATTTGGTGCTTTTTAAGTGTATAAAAAAGCATATAATAGTGTTATTATATATGATACTTTATAACATAACAAAAATCTACAAAAAACCCTGCAAATTGCATTGCAGGGTAAAAGGTATTTTCTTAAATTATACTCAATCAGTTTTGAATTTGAAATTGTTCAATTTCAAACTTTGTCACAAAGTGACAAAGACAATTTTTGAAAAAATTGTACTGACTAAAAGACGAAGTATTTCGTGCATAGTTTCAGTTAAAATGCTTTGCATTTTGCCACATTTCATGTGGCTACAAATTGAACTTCGTTCAATTTGTAAACTGACCAACTATATAGAATTGTTCATTGACTGGAAAACAAGTGGTTAATACTATTATGAATATAATTTCACAACCCCAACTTCTCTTTCAGTCTCTTAAAATAATCAAGTATAGGCGAGGTCTCATTTTCTAAGATATGCGTATATGTATCCATTGTCATGGCAATGGTGCTGTGACCTAGCCAAGCCTGAATTTGTTTTTCCTTAAAGCCCACATGATAAGCACAAGAGGCAAAGGTTTTTCTGCATGAGTGGATTACTACATCAATGTTTAACTGTTTAAACAGTTTTCTAAAATAGATTTCAGCACCAGCAGTCGTTACTTGCTTTAATAATGCCAATCTTTCATCCGTCAATAACTCCGACAAGAAGGGAATTTGCACGCTGTGTTTTTTTGTGGCAGTATCCTTTTTGCTAGGTCTAATAATACACTTTTCAAAATCTATGTCATCAAGTGACTTTATAGCAGTATCCAATCTTAACCCCGTACAACTAAAATACCAAAATGCTGCTAAATATTTAGGCACATCAATAGCTTTTAATATCCTGTTTTGGTCAGCAACAGAGATTACATTATAGCTATCTGCCTTATATTTTTCTATTATCACCGCATCGCAAGGGTTTAGTTTTATAAGCCCGTTACCTGATGCCATTTTTAAGGCAGACTTTAAAAGAATAAAATACTTCCATCTTGTATTTAATCTATCTTCATACTCCCTTAAAGCTTCTTGAATATCTACGCCTTTAATCTTGTCTAGCGGCATTTTGCCAATATCCCAGGTTTTAATAGTCTTTATGTATTCATCATTTTGCGGGTTAGACCTAGTACCATCTTTTTTTGTTTTGTAGGTTGACCTGAATTTATCTAGCCACTCACCAAGAGTGTATCTGAAACTCTCTTTTTTTATTATTCCTACAGGCAGGGGTTTTCCCTTTATATAGTCATAAATAATTTTTGTGATTTCAGCTTTGCTTTTTCCATAAACACTTCTATTTTTGCCATCTATCAATAATCGCGCTTGCCATCTTCCATCTTTTCTTGGTTTTCTGTCTATTGACACTCCTTTCATGTTTATAAGCATAAATTTTTTCTCCTGTTCATTAGTTTGTTTTGAATTGTTAAAAACACTGAGCAGGTACTCAGTGTTATGGATATCTATAATTTCAAGTTCTGTAATTTGTGGATTTGTCACAATAGTTTGTTTCGCACTTCAATCACTATGCCCACTAACTGTATATTGTCATCAACAACTAATATGTTAGAAGTTTTATCATCAGACATTAAAAAGTTTTGATTGCCCATAGTTTTATATCGCATGATAGCAATGCGTTTATTATTTAATATTGCCATAACAATATTTCCGCCACTAAAACTAGACTGTTTTTGAATAATCAAAACAGCTCCATCAAGTATGCCAGAGTTTGCCATGCTGTCTCCATAGAATCTAATTGCTAGGTAATTATTAGCAGGGGAGTAGTGTGTAAATATTGTGCCTTCAGTGTGCATAGTGTGTGCCTCCTTTTTGATAATCAGATAAAAAATTGAGTGATTTTATCTAATTTTATTTTAAGGCATTTTCTATTTGAAAGATGTAGACTAAAGGTTGATTAATTAGGTAGTTATGATTGGGCAAATGTATATTTAAGGCGATACAATAGTGTACTAAAAGTGGAGCAAAGTGTGGTTTTATGGATAATGCATGGCTTTATTAATGAGCTTTTCAATGTGATTGTTTTCTAAAGCGTTGTCATCAAGAATTAAATCAGAGCAGTCGCATTGTTGATTTAAACAATAATCTAGGTTGGTGTCGGTGCAGTTTCTGTTGCATTGGTTTTTAGCCAAACAGATTTCACAAATATTTATTTTCATATATTTCTTTATTATAACTCCTTATTAAAATGGTAAATCATCGCAATCCATATCTATTGCAGGGATAAAGCTGTCGCTGTGGGTAGGTATGTTATAAATAGTTGCATCACAGTCATAGGCTTTTTTGTCAAAGCAGTTATTATCGTTTAAATATCGTTGCCATGCTGCGTCGCTTTCAATTGGACAGTTTGAGTGACATATGTGGTTGCTACCACAAAATGGACAAATAATGTTTTTTGATTTATCACACATATTAAAGTACCTCCATGTTTATAAAGTTATCTAAGTAAATTTTATCTAGCATGATGCCGTATTCAAAATAATAGCCTTTGCTGCTTAAAAACAGGTCAAATGCTTTAGGGTTTATATGACCTATGTTACTTACTGCGACTAGGATTTCACTCTTAACAGTATTGATTTCTACTATATTAAAAGTGATAAAATTCTCGCCATCATGATGAATATGTTCATTCATGAAACGGTCTTTTGGATTAGCGAAATTTAGCAGAATAGAGTTTTCTATTTCAGTACTATTCACTTCAGTTTGCATACAATTTTTCATATTACTTTCTCCTTAGTTAATTTTTTTACGCCAATGATACGGAACCCATGCTGGTTTAAAGCACTCTTCACAGTATGGACACACAAAGTAATACTCTATAAAGTCATCTTGACTAAGTGTCCTAAAGCATCTCCTGCACTCATTCCAATCAGCTTGACGCTGACCTCTATTGCGATTTTCTCGCTCTCTGTCTCTAATTTGGCTCATTTTATTTTTCTCCTTTTAAGGTTTTTCTTTGCCTTTTGGCTAATTAAAAAAAGGGAGCAGAACGGATAGCAGATGTCAATGTCTCGGCTCTGCCGAGTAAAAAAATTATTTTGCCATCAATTGAAATAATCATTTTTAGTTGCAGCAAAAAAATTTTTTTAAATTGACATCTGCTATCCGTTCTGCTACCCTCCCATTAGCCAAAAGGCAAAGAAAAACCTTAAAGGTTGATTATATAGTTTCGAGCTTATCAATGTGTTTTGAAAATATAAAGGGTATTAAAACCCCAAGGCGGAGACTTAGACCCGTTGCCTACGGTGACTTACCGCCCATTGGGGTGGGGTTTTAAATCTTTTGCTTGGACAGCAAAAATGTCTTTATCAAAACAAATATTTTTGCTCAATTGATAAAAAAAACGATGTGCAAACTTTAGTTGGTTTACACATTGCTTTGATGTGAAAAAGTAGATGATTGCCTAGAGGGAGCAAAAGGGGTGGGGGGACTTAAAATTTCTAAGCATTATATAGATGGTTGCCTGTCGGTCGCAATTAGGGTATGGGGGTATTGTATGGATATAGCATAGGCAGTGAGCAGGTGTCAAGTGCAAAATTTCCAGCGGGGATTTTAGAAAAAAAGTTTTTTGAGCGGTCATAACAACATTTTTTAATGCAAAGGCTCAAAAAAGTTTTTTTCGGCACTTGACACCTGCTCACTGCCTATGCTATTTTTCATCACCCCCATACCCTAATTGCGACTGACAGGCAACAAATGTTTTAATGTGGCAGAACTTTTTATATGATTAAATGACAATAAAGCTAAAATACTGACAGCATTTCTTAGAATGATGATATTCTACCTATGTTAGACTGTTGTTGCAATCGGCAGATTGTAAACTTATAAAATTAGAGGCGAAAAAAACTTTATGTAATAAATTTTACTTAATTAAAGAAAAACAAATAGAAAAATTCTAATATTGTATATAAAAGGCTTTCTGTTGATTGAAAAATCGGCAGGGAGCTTTTTCTCTTTTTCGGTCGTATATATGAAATTTCTCCTGTAAAGGAGGTTAAGAAATTATGATAACGATTAAACAAATTAGGCAAGATTTAAGAGACATCAAATACTATTATGCTCACCAAAAAGAGTTTGACTATGCGGCTAAAAGTGTGGTTGAAAGCAACATCAAATATAAAATTGAAACAATCAATTAGTTCCGTTTTAATTCATGTTGGGTACACGCAAATGAGGGAAAACGGAACTAAT
>Ga0209755_10008037_pt1 | contig 11347 bp, 5 predicted proteins | sample TergutCo191P1_FD_187301 | JGI IMG/M metagenome (GOLD analysis project Ga0209755, IMG submission 187301) | Cornitermes sp. P1 segment gut microbial communities from Petit-Saut dam, French Guiana - Co191P1 (SPAdes) (version 2) | ecosystem: Host-associated > Arthropoda: Insects > Digestive system >...
GGATATGGCGCTGGCATAGCCAAGACGGCTGGAAATAAACGCATACCGATACATTAAATAAGTGATAAAAGTAGATGAATTGCCGGGACCCCCTCCAGTCAGCGCGAGCGCCGGGGTTACTACCTGCATATTGGTTATCAATGACATTAACAAATTATAAAATATAATCGGAGTCATGCCCGGAATGGTAATGTGCCAAAACCGCTGCCAGTAATTCGCCCCGTCAATTTCAGCAGCTTCGTAATAAACCCGCGAAATATTCTGCAAACCCGCCAGAAAGATAACGATAAGGTTTCCGGAAAGCCACATGGCGATAAGCGCCAGAGACGGCACCACAAAATACGGATCGGCAATGAAATGAATTTTATTAATTCCCAGGCGGCTTAAAACATAGTTAAACAAGCCAAAATTGCCTTCATACAGCCATGCCCAGCCCATATATACGGCAACTGCGGGCAGTATATACGGCAGATAAAACACAGCGCGAAAAAAACCTCTGGCGGGGACTTTTCGGTTTAAAAGCATAGCCACCGCCAGGGAATACGCCATGCTGCCAATAACAGCAAGCAGCGAAAAATAACCGGTTACCTTCAGAGAATCGATAAAATAAGGATCCTCCGTAAACAGGCGTACATAGTTCTGAACACCGATAAATGATGGGGCAAGCGCCCCTCTCCAGTTGAAAAAACTTAAAGCAAATACCGCAAGGAGAGGCCCATACGTAAGTACCGAAAGCCCTACAAATGCCGGTATTAGAAATAAATACGCTGTCCGCGCTTCATGAACCGCCACCTTCAGTGGCGCCGACGCTTTGCTCAAATCTGAATTCTCAATTCCCCTGATGAGCCCTGCGCAACGCGGCTATATTCGCAGTGATTGCATCCTGCGCGGTTCTGCGACCGATCCAAACTTCACCCAGCAATGAACCCAGAAGATTGTTAAAATCGATAGTGTTATTGGTATAATACCAGGCGGTAGGCCGTGCGCATATCCGGGCAAAATCAACAACTGCGGCTTTATACTCAGTATATGGCGGGAAAGCGGGGTTCCCTGTCCATTTCCTGGTAAGGGTTTCATCGGTATAGTATTTTTCCAGAACCGGCATCCAGATGCCGGACTCGATCAGCCACCAACTGTTTTCTTCCTGCGCATACCACTTAATCCATTCCATGGCCGCCGCTTGATTTTTAGACTGGCTGAACACCACATTCGGGCCGCCGGTATTGATGGTAACCTTTTCTTTCATGAAGGGAAGCACGGCGACGCCGTAATTGAGCCCTTCCTGATCGCGTGCCGTGGACAGGCAAGTGCCGACATTCCATTGGCCGCCGGTCGCCATGGCAACAGTCCCGGCAATAATGGATCGCTGAATACCGTCGTCAGAAAGGCCGGGAGACAAGGGCGCCACACTATGCACCAGGTGAAGGTCCGCGACTTTTTGAATTGCCTCTATTGCCGCAGCCTGATCGATAATAACCTGTTTGCCGTCAGCGCTGAAGAAACCGCCGCCGTTACTGAGCGCCCAGACTTCAAGCTGCCAGGTAAGGGTATCTACCATCGCGCCATACTGCACAATGCTGTTGCGATCAAAACCTGCCTGCCCCGGATTCCTCCCGTTCGAGTCAAAGGTAAGCTTTCCGGCAACTTCAACAAATTGATCCCATGTCCATGCATTTTCAACCTTTACCGGCGGATACGGAACCCCGGCTCTGTCGAACATATCCTTGTTGTAATAGAGCAGCAGAATTTCATTCGCCACCGAGTAGGCGACAACTTTACCGTCCGGCGCTTTAAACGCGAGGCTGTCCAAAGGCTTCGATTCGCCTGCGCCGTACATTTCGGAAATATCGGCAAGGTAACCGTTAGTAGCGTACTGCAAAACGCCGTCCTCGCTCATAATGCCGCAATCGGGCAATTGCCTCGCAGTAGCCATAGTGTTGAGTCTTTCAAAATAGGTGTCACGCGGAATCTGCATCACCGTTACGGTGATTTTATCCTGCTCCCTGTTAAATCTGTCAGCTACCTGCTGCACTTCCTGCGCCTCATCAGGCGTACCCCAGAAAGAATAGGTTATCTGAACCTTTTCGCTGCTTTTTTTCTGGCACCCAACAAAGGCAAACATACCGAACGCAAGAATCAGCATTAACCCCAACCCAAAAATTCTTTTCATAATTTTCCTCCAAAACCAGATATGTATATGATAAATCCATATTCCATTACCCGTCAAGCATTATCTTGAGAGAATAATGACCGATATAATAGTTGATACAATGCTTAGTGCCGTGGTTATTACCGGACCTACCAAGTTAACAAAATACAGTGGATGATTGTTTCTTGCCGTTATCGTTGTTTCCGGGGTAATCGCATCGGTTTTTTTCAATCGTTTTCCGTAAATATCGGTAATAACAACGGATTCCTTGCTATTACGCTCGGCTATGAATCCACCAGCAAGGCCGATATAGTACTCCCAGTCACGGTCGGGAATATACGGATACCGTCCCGGCCGAATAACTGCGCCGGCTACCGAAATAAACTGCTGCCTGAATGGAATAATAAGAACATCGTTTTCACGAATAAGAGTCTGATCGCGGTAAGAAACATCGTATAAAGCAAGATTTAAATTGATAGGTATACGCGCCCCATCACGCACAATATAGGCATTTTGAGGATCAGATACTGCGGTAAACCATCTGACATTCCGCTGTACCAGGGAAGCATAAGTCTCACCAACAACAAATTGTACCACCAAGCGACGTGACTCAGTAAGATCCTGGGCAACTCCCCCAATTTCTGCTTCCATATTATCCAGCATCCGTGAAATATCAGTCACCGCGCCTTCCACAAACATGACCGGCCGTAACTGTACAATGGATGGAACAATAACTGAATCAAAATTTTCCAACGTAAAATTAGCCGTTACATCGGTTTCCGTTAAAAAAATTCTAGTCCCGGAAACTTCATCGCTATTGAGCATCCGGACCATTTCCATTCTGGTAGGATCCGCTAAAGGAGTAAATCCGTCACCGTACACCTCAATTAATTCCTTCAGGTTTTCATGGGGCATTAAATCATAAGTACCAGGGCGCCGTACCGCTCCGGCAATGGTAATTCTGCGCTCCATCCGGTTGACTCGAATCGCAGGCCGCAAGTCGGTAATGTCAGGGATAGTAATAGAGTCCAAATGCCGCAATGGATAATTTCCAGCAATATCCTGTTCAGATAACAATGTTATTTCACCGGAAACTTCACTAACCTCTACAAACCGCCTCAGCGATACTCTTGACATATCCGCCAAAGGGGTAATTCCATCACCATATACTTCAATTAATTCCTTCAGGTTTTCATCAGGCATTAACTCATAAGTACCTGGACGACGTACCGCCCCGGAAATAGTAATAGTCCGTTCCACCCGGTTCATTGGAACTGCGGGCCTTCTTGCAGTTATAGCCGGAACCGTAATAACATCCAGGTGCTGTAAGGGGTAATTCCCGGTGATATTCTGTTCTGACAGAAGGATAATATCTCCTGAGATTTCAGTACTGTCAATGTACCGAGTCAACCGTACTCGTGTTTTGTCCGCCAGGGGAGTAAAATTGTTAGCATACACCTCTATCAGATTTTTTAGATTTTCACCTTCCAAAATTTGATACCTTCCCGGCCGCTCCACGGAGCCATTAATGGTGACAACACGGCTAATCCGGTTAAACGTAATCTCATCGCCTGGCCTTAAGTAGGGGTTTTGGCTTAAATCGCCCATACGCCGTGCTTTAAAAAGATCGTAGACTCGTATCCTCCCATTGGAAGATTTTATCGTAATATCGCGAATAGACGCACGAGGAGTTAAATTTCCACCTGTTAAAGATGACAACCTGCTCAAACTCCATGCAGAAACTTCCCTTGCAGAAAGCACCTCGCCCTTGACAAAAACCCTAAAAACTGCGGGCTGCGTCAGCACTAACTGTACTCCGCTTAATGGGATGTTATTGGTAACGATGTTTTCTACTTCCCTTTTCAATTGCACAAAGGTCTTGCCATCGCCGTTGACAATCCCCATATTTGAAACACGAATCCGATATGTAGAATCAACTGCAATAGTATACGAAACCGAATTACCGCTTACCGAATAAACCAGCGTATAAACATCCCCGGGAGTAACCAGATAATCATCGCTGGAACGTGCCAGCATTATATTCTGGCTTGCATCCACAGAGGAAGCTTCCAGGTCATCGCTATCATTGGAAGCCTGTGCAGCACTCGGATCCGGATTTAAATCCTCCTGACCAAATGCCGAAAACAAGAAACAAAGAAAAAACACAATGCACAGCAGGTATTTATGTTTCATGTTTCTTCCCAAATTTTTCCATTGCTTCCGGATCGTTTTTTATTTTTGCGATGGAATTTAACGCAAAGGCTAAAAATACCGAGAAAAATCCTGCGGCAAAGGTAACAATAATACAGAGCATACCCCGGCTTGGCTTTGATTTTTGATCCGGCACTTCTGGTATCTCTAAAATTTGAAAAATAGGAGTTTCACTTGCCATTTCAACTTTAAGCCGCTCACTTTGCACGGTAAGCTGGGTATGGACCTGCCGTTTTGCAGCCAATTCCAGTGCGATTCTGTTTATTTCTGTAGTAATAGCCGGAAACCCTCCGGAAGCAGATCCGAAAGCAACCGAGCGTTCCAGCCTTCGACTTTCTTCTTCCAATTGCAATATATCTTTATAAGTATTGGCTATATTTATCTCCAGATTATCCATAGTGATTTTATTTTTATCCAGCCCAAGTTCATCAAAACGCTTTGTTAAATACGCAACACAGAAATCAACAACATCCTTTGCGAAAACAGGGTCCTTATCAGTAAAGCTGATGATCATTACTCCACTTTTTTCACTATAGGATGCCTGCAATTTTTTTTTAAGCGCTTTCCGGCTTTCTGCTCTGGGTGATTTTTCTATCTCATAACGGGTGATTAAGTCAAATTCATCCACGACAGAATCAAGCAGGGAATTGGCACCAGCAAGAAACAAAGCAAGTTCACTATAGCTTGCGCTTACCGGCACGCTTATCCCAGCCATAGAGGCAAGCCCGCCCATACTACCCAATAACGATGAAGCGCCTCCCAAAGATTTATTGTCGATAAGCATCAATGCGCTGGAGGTATATTGATTGGGCAACGGAGAAATATCCGGCGGCAGCACAATGGAAATAATAGAAAAAACTATCACGCCTACCGCTGCAACCAGGGTAATGATAATTATCATCTTTTTCCGCTGCCACAGTACGGCAAAAAGATCAATAAAGCTGATTTCGTCTTCTTGTTTTTTATCTTCTTCCTGCATAAATACTCTTACTATATATTGTACCATTCGGCTCGTACAATATCAATAGATCATACAATCAGCAAACAAATTTCCACTCGCCAGTATTACGCTTTTCATGATCAAAGTTAACACCTACCTTGAACAGTTTTTTTCCGATTCCCTCCCAAGGTAATAGATATTCTTGAGAAAACTTGGTGACACCGGTTAAAAATACAAAGCGCAAATATTCATTGTATGATTTTAAAACACCGTAAAACCCTTTAAGTTCATTTCTTATTTTGCTATGAAGCGAAATATCAATGATAGTATCGAGTATAGGTTTATCGTATTCATCAATGATTACAACAGCTCTTTCACCAGCTTTATCATATACCTTTCGTATGAGATACTTGAACTGGCTGATAACATCCGTTTTTTCCAACTCAATTTCAAATTTTTCCGATTGTGATTGTAATTCCGAAAATATTGTGCTATAAAGTGATTCTACCCCTTTTGAATATGTCCATGCGTTCAAATCCAACCTGATAACTGGATGTTTTTTCCATTCCCAATCAAGCGCATTAATAACAAGCGCTGGATACCCGGCAATTCCCCCGAATAAATCCCGCCGCCCTTCAAAAATTGCCCTCAACGTTGTGCAGAGAAGCGATTTCCCAAAGCGCCGGGGTCGGGACAGGAAAAAAGCCCTTCCGGAACCGGTTATCAGTTGATAAATACGTGCCGTTTTATCAACATAACAAAAACCTTCCTCTCGGATTGTAACAAAATCCTGTATGCCTATCGGCAATCTTCTTTTCATTGTTTAATTATAAGGTATAGAATGTGAAAAATCAAGAAACCGGAAAAACGGCCTAATATGCAAAAAACCCTGCCAGTCCATGCAGCAACATGGGCAAACAGGGTTTTTTTGTATAAATTGCTTCGTCTTCTTAATTACTTGTGATCACAAGTGTATACCGAAATTCCCGACCATTATCAGATAATCAGTAAAAAACCATCGCCAAAGGCGGTGGTTTTTTAAGTTTCAATAAATTCAAGTGTTTTATTTTCGATTCCATTTTCATTGTTTCTGGTTTAGTGTAAATATAACTTTCGTTTTATCAACCGATGTCTCAAATGTTACCTTCCCACCAGAAACTTCTTTCCATGATAATCCTAATCCTTCAAACCGGTTATTGGATCCCATGCGCCGTAAGCAAGATTTTTTGGCCTTAGTTTTTCATGTGCCTCTGATGTTGCACCTGCAAAAGTAGCTCGTGTAAAATCATTCTGATTATTATCAGTATCGATCAATGATGCACGACGCTGCCCTGTTTGTTTATTTAAATTTGTTATAGGTAAATACTCAAACCCGTTTATTTTATCCTCGCCAACAGTATTCATTGCACCAACCATGTCAACATAACCAGGCACCTTCCCACTTGACACATTTGCAATACCATCGAGACCAAATGGGTTTTGTACTGTGAGTAAGGTTGTATTTTGCATAAGCGCCACTTTGAAAGAACGATTACTTATACATAAATCTGTAATATATAAATCTGCTTCACTTATTTCGAGCATTAGCGCGGCATTTGCCATTGGAGATACACCTCCATCCCAATCTGCATCACCAAGAATAAGAAATGAATGTCGAGGCGGAATAATACGTTTAACTATATCTGATATTTCCTGTGAAAAAATAATCCTTTGCCATGACCCGTCTTCAGTCACCGAGGGGGTACCTCTGGTTCCAGAGGCATATTGCAATGAATAACCGGTCAAATCTAATGGAGTGTCACCGGCATTATACAATTCCACAAAACTACGGTTAATATTACCGTCAGTGGCAGCTCCAATCTGGAAGATTAAATGTTTGTTTCCGGTAGGAGAAGGAGGTGAAACAGGAGAATTCGATGGAACCTGGAATGGGTTCCATGAGCCAGCCAGAGAATTTCTTGGGCTGCGGACAGCAAGTTCTTCATTACTAATCCCGCTTGAAGAATAATTTATACTGATAAAATCACCAGAGCCGTCATTTTGACCTGCATTGTTATTGGTATCTATAAGGTTTTTTCGGCGGACTGCTGCCGAAGCGGAATTTCGTGCAGGTGCCGTTTCAAAACCATATATCATATCCTGACCGGGGTATGTATTTGCCGCTCCGATCATATCAATGTAACCGCTTATTACTATTCCATTTCCATCAATATTGAAAGGATTCTGAACAGTCAACAAACTCGAACCGCGTATAAGAGCGACCTTAAACGCTCTGTTACTCAGAGTGAAATTTTGATTATTAATGTCTCCGAAATTATCCGGTATTTGATACCTTGCTCCAGCACTTTGTTTTAGACCTAAAATAAGATACGAACCTCTGGCAGGTATCGTTCCTGTTAATGCAATCCAATTCCATTGACCATCTGCAGTTGCCGGAATACCACTACTTCCATGATTGGTTCCATCGGCAAAATATAATGAAATACCATTCAAGTTTATCGGCGTAGTGGTGGTATTATATAATTCTACAAAAGAATGGCTTACACCGGCGGCAGTACCAGAAGAACCATAAGCCTGCAGGATAAGTAATTTACCTTCAAGTGAATCTGCACCACCAAGAGCGTTGTTTATCGCTCCGTTCAAGTAAACCATTCTTCTGTTCCACCATTCTTTTAGTTTACTTACTTCAAATTCATAATCTCTTCCACGCCAACGCTTGTTGTCTAAAGATGCTGACATATTTAACTTGTTATATTTCTCATCAATAAAAACAGAAATACTCAAAATATCAGGTAATTTTTTATTCCACCTCTCTTTATATTTTGCAACAAATACTGGATCATTATGTAGCCGGGAAAACATCGCCCCACCTCTATATCTTCCTTCAGCAGTAGACAAATTTACAGTAGATGATGAATTATTCAGCCCAAAGCCCCAATCAAAATCCCAAAGCGGTCCCATTTTTATTTTTTGACCTATATCTCTGTACATAAATGCACTTTTTGGATATCCAAGCTCTTCATTTTTTACAATTTCATAAATCATTAAATAATCAATAAAATTATCTATATCAATTATATCTTTGTAATTATTATTTGGAAAATTTGAGTTGGAAAAAACAGCCGCAAAGTTATTAAGAGCTTCCCTTACAAAATCGTATCCAGGTAAACCAATATCTGTACCTAGGTCAGGGTATTTTATCATAACAGGTAAATTCAGATTAGTTGTTCTAAATTTAGGATCTTCATCATAATATGTATCAAGCTCAACTAAAAACCCATTATTTCTGTCAATATCTACACGTCCTTCTGCAACTCGCATATGTTCTGTAAGAACATAACTACCCTGATAATGACCATTAAGAATTAAATCTACATGGATATAATTACATGAGAAAGGAAGTCCAAAACGTTGTCCCAATTCAAAAGCTATTGTATTTGCTATTAGTGTTGGGTCTCTATAATTTGCAAGTAACACCCAGTTTCTCGCCGGAACCATACCGAATAGTGATGTATCACCCGCGAAGCGAATTCGGTATGGTTTCTTCGGATAAGTCCATGTTGTATTACCTCTTCCACGAATTTCATCATTAAATCCTGTTTTTACAACATTATACGCGGGATTATCAGAGCTAATCGAAAAATTCATTTTGTTATATATTTCTGTTGAATTAATCAGCGCAGCATCCTGAGTTTCAATGTATATTACAGGAAGTCCTGTATCTATAAGTTTGTTGGAAACGATTATATCAAAAGAGGTTCTCTTGAAAAGGTCACCATTTGCGGCTACATTGATGTGAAAAACACCAGATCTAAGGGCTGTTTCTCTAATGATTTCAGAGGGGAAAATTATACTATAATCATTTGTCGGTTCTTCTGTACCATCTGCATAAACATTACTCACCTGTAATCCTGATAAATCAATGGCTTCACCCATCAGATATGGGGTTTCTGGAAAAGTATCTATTCTAATATCGCTTAACTCAACAGTTTTGAATGTAAGAATAAAGTCATCAACTTTTTGGGATGGCATAGTAAAGGTGAAAGTTTCCTTTGCATGAGGCTTATCCCATGCTACATATTGATTTTTTCCCGAGTCACTCAGATTTGCTATTGCCGATGTCAGATTCACGGTGTATTTACCAGCCATACTGGAACTATTGTTACCAATGTAAAGATCTGATATTTCAAGAAAGCCTGCTGCCACATCCCTGTTATTTCTCATTATGCCCCGTAAATAAAGTTCGTCACTCTCCATAGTATAATAAAAAATTTGCCAATCTCTTGAAAGCGGATCAAGTGTAACTGTTCTTAACAATGCGTTTGTGGTATTACCAAAAGAAATGACTAAATTTCCAAGCGTTCCACTGGATTGCCTTGCCTTTATTATCAAAACATTTCCCGTGCCTACTGCAAGGTTATTGCCGGTACTTGCAGCAGTATTATCTGTAACAACTAAAACTCCATTATCAAGCATTAGCGGTGTTACCGTACCACCACTGGCTCTCCATCCCGTCCACAATGAGTCGTTACGGTATATCAGATTAGCAGGATTTTCCTGCTGATCAAAGTTCACCGTGGCAGTAACTTTAGTTCCGGCGGATTGGGGACCTACGGGATCAAAGGTAATTGAAGCGATAACACCATTTACTGTTACATTTGATGGTACGGCGTAGGTGTATCTAGGAATAACAGCACTATCAAAGTCAATCCACACTGAATATTGACCGTCTAACAGGATATGCACAGAATCAAATCCATTCCACTCAATAATCTCCATAACGGTTTCATTTTTTAAAAGCAAACAAATTATGTATTCCGCCGCTGCCCGATCTACGTACCTGCCAGCATCACAAAAAACCACATCTGTACTGGCAATACCGACAAGTGTTAAATCAACCAGCACTTTTAATTTTTTTAAATCAGCTGCAGGTGTATCAATGTTATTATCAAACCAGTTAATTATATTTTCAATATTATAATAATCTACGCCGTCTACACCCGCAATAATAAAATGCGCTGCTGTGATATCGGAATCACGCAAATTCCATTTATTATTATCCCATGCGTCTAAGATTGCCCCTAAAGGATCAATAGGAAAATGCTTATCAGTAAAAGTAAATTGAAAGGCACTTTCCATATTTTGATAAATATGCAGAATTTCCCTGCGCATAGATCTTCGTTCTTGATCGTTGAGCAACAGATCGAAATCAACACGATAAAAACCGGCATTCAGAGAAAGAGAATCTGTTTTTCCAACCCATGGATCACCACCGGTAAAATATATTATCCGTTCTGACATACCATTTGTTTCGTCTAACGGAATAATAATCATTTTGCCAACGGTGACGTTTACGGGATATTCAATACTCCAGCTAAAAACACCTTCACCGCTGTCAATAATCGGATTAAGCGTAATAAATCCGTTAACAATTTCCCCTTCACCTATAACTATTCCTTCTAATATCCCCCTCGCCGCTTGTTTGGGTAATCCTTTATCGTCATTCAAATAAGCTGTTACATACAAATTCCATGTTCCCTCATTTAACAGTACAGGAGATGAAAGATTTGAATTAACTCGGTTTACAATAACATCCGGTCCTGTAACCTCTGCAATTTTATCGGCGTTAAAGAATTCAAATGTATATGCTGTAAAATCATTCTGTACAGTTGTAGGCATTATAGTTCGCCCTTTACCCTGCTCGTTAGGCTCATTAATCACCAATAAAAAACTGCCTGTTCCATCCTTGTTCATTCTTTTATTTTTTAGCGGTTCAAAGATATTCTGACAACCGGGTAAAAATATAAAAGAATATATAACAAATACCAAAGCTGATATAATTTTTTTCATTTTCCATATCCTCATTCTTTCCTCCTGTCTTACGGTACTACCGTAAAGGTAACTGTTTTATTATATGGTATGCCATCTTTTTTCACTTCCACCATAATGAAATATTCTCCTACGCGGTTATAGTCGTTTGAGTTTAAATCCAATGTTACAGAATTACATATAGTTTCATTATTGTTAATATACCATTTAATACTGGC
>Ga0209755_10008038_pt1 | contig 11346 bp, 9 predicted proteins | sample TergutCo191P1_FD_187301 | JGI IMG/M metagenome (GOLD analysis project Ga0209755, IMG submission 187301) | Cornitermes sp. P1 segment gut microbial communities from Petit-Saut dam, French Guiana - Co191P1 (SPAdes) (version 2) | ecosystem: Host-associated > Arthropoda: Insects > Digestive system >...
AAATAATAACAAATTTGAAAAAAGTAGTTGACGTAAATCTTTATCTGTTATAGACTTAGTAACAGTTAGATACAAGGAATAACAAAGAATAACAAACTATAACAGATTTGATATTGGGGTGTAACAATTATTTTCTGTTACACCTACATCTGCAGTGAGAGAAGCCATTTATAATAATAGGAATACAAAAATAAAGATTCATTCTAGGGTGTTTTCCAGAAATGTAGACAATATTAAATGGTATCTGGCTGAATATCCAGATGCTTTATCTACTTTTTCTGTATCTGGGTTGCCAAACGAATGATTGTTAGTAGATTTTGATGACTAAGATGAAATAATTGAATATATTTCAAAGACAAATTTAACATCCGTAAAAAAAGGCTGTCAAATGACAGCCTTTTTTATGGATTAATCGCCCTCACCGATTCCCTTTCGACAAGTTCCAACGGCATTGTAATTATCCGCGGCAGGTTTTCTTTTCCTTCTATATAATCCGCCATGATTGCTGCGGCTACCGCTCCTTTTTCTGTCGCGTCCTGGCGGATGGTTGTAAGAGGAGGGACTGTGAGGCGGCTGTAGAAAAAATCATCAAAGCCGACGACGGAGATTTCTTCCGGTACGCGCCTTCCTGACTGTATAAGACCTGTCATAATGCCCGCCGCGAGAATGTCGGCTGTCGCAAAGATCGCCGAGTAATCACTGCGTTTGCTTAAAATATGACCAAGGGCAATTCCTTCGTCTAACGTAACATCATGGTGATAAACGTTATCTGACGAGAATGGTATGCCGTATTTTTTCAGAGCGTTTTTATAACCTTTGAATCTTTCTTCGATAACGCCGTGTTTATGAAAGCGCGGAGACGCGAAGATGATATTTCGGTGTCCTTTATTTATTAAGTATTCCGCTGCCATAAAACCGCCCTTTCGATCATCAAGACCGATGTTAAAAATGCGGGCATTGTTAATGTAACTGTCAAGAAGCACAATCGGTTTTTTCATTTCAAGAAGCCTTTCAAAAAAAGTATCGCGGAATAATCCCGTTAAAATTACGCCGTCAAAATTCCAGTTGTTAAAAAGAGAATACAATTCGTCTTCGTCCGCTACGGTTCTGACCATCATGTAATAGCCGCGTTCCTGCAGCTTTTTTTCAATGCCGCCCAAAACCGCGCTGTGAAAAGGATCCTGAAAAAAACTGATTGACTGTGACTGAATAAGATGATTAATAACGCCGATGATTCTTGATGATTTGTTGACAAGAGCGCGCGCAGACAAGTTCGGCGTATAGTTATTTTCGCGTATAATTTTATTTATACGATCAACTGTTTCCTTCGCGACGCGCCTGCTTTTTCCGTGGATTACATTTGACACAGTTGTTACGCTGACTCCCGCTTCACGGGCTATATCTTTAATTGTTGACATTTACTGCCACATCGCCCTTTCAGGCAGCGATTTTTTAAACTCAGCGAGCAGCGCATTCTGATACGCTCCTTCGTAATTAAGAGAAAAAAACTTCGCGAGCGCTTCATCATAAAAACGCTTCCATGATTCGTCCTCGCTGCCGGGAATAATCGGATAAAAAAGAGCGCTGGCGCTGACGGCGGCTTTTAAATCGCCGGGCGCGTCTCCTATCATCAAAATTTTATTCGCGGGATATTTTCCCTTCGCGGCATACTCAAGATGCTCCGCTTTTGTGCCAATCTCCTGCCCCGCGATAAAGCGCACATGTTTGTCGATGCCAAGTTCCGCCCACTCACGGATCAGAGCTTCCGCCGGCGTCTGCGAAACAACGATAACATCGGCTTTTTGCCGCATCGCTTCAAGGCTTTCCAGGAAGTACGGGAAAGGAGGCACGCCGCGGATTATTTTCCCGACCGCTTCGTTGACGTCTAACGACCATTGATACGCGGTTTTAAGCTCGCCTGCTTTTTCAGGAGCGGTTAAACTTATTTTTTCAATTTCCGCCTTGAGAGCCGGATTGCCGAGTTTCGACTCCCGCTGCGTCCATTCTTTTAAAGCTGACGTTTCCATGATACGCGCGCCGCGCTTTTTTACATCATCCCGTTCCCGCAAAAGATCAAGCGCTTTTATTACTGCGTGAAAACGGTTACACCCTCTGTCCTGCGAATAAAGATTGACAAAGTCCCACACTTCGCGGGCGTATTTTGAAACGCTTTGCAGATTGTAATTATTGATAAAAGCAGGGCAAAAACATTCCTTGTGTTTCGGCTCCATTGAATCAAAAACACAGCCGTCAGAATCAATGCCGATAAAGAATACTTTTTCAGGCCGGAGATCTTTTAAACATTGGGAGGTATACATATTAAAATTATACTATGCCGATTTACGAATCACAAGTTCTGTCGGCAAAAGAAGCGTCAACGCGTCTTTTTCCTGCCCTGCGCTGCGGTTTACAATCATTTCAACAGCGCGGTAACCCATGGACTGTTTCTGCACATTCAGCGTTGTTAACTGCGGATGCGTAAAGCCGGATATCTCGATATTATCAATACTGATAACGGCGGTATCTCCGGGCACATTAATGCCTTGCTCATGCAGATACAGAAGTATACCGACAGCGACTTCGTCAGAACCGGCAAAAATCGCTTTGTGCATTATTTTTGTATTTTGATGAAGCTTTTTCACCGCGCTGTATCCGGATGCCATGTCCGCCGCGCCGTCAATGTATAAAACGGAAACATCTTTCCCGCCATGCTCGATAAAAGCCTGCTTAAATCCCGTAACGCGTTGATCCGATTCTCCTATATACGCGATGTCGCGGTAACCCTTATTTATAAGATAATTTGTTACCTGAACAGCAGCCGCCTGCCTGTCAAAGGAGACAGATGACAAGCCCTGCATTTGCCATTCAACGCAGACAATCTGATCAATCCGGGAACGAATCTGTTCAATTAATTTCCTGTCTTCTACGGATTTCAGGCACTGGTCTGTGCCGATTAAAATTAATCCGCAGATTTCTTCGGAATGAATAAGCCTGTTAAAAAGAATTGGATTTTTTAATTCATCATAAAAATGTATAAATTGAATTTGATATCCTTTCTCATACGCCGCTAAATGAATTCCCTGTAAAATTTCCGTATAATAAGGACGCAGAAACATGTCAACGCTCCGAAGAACAATACCGATATGCCGGTCAGCGAGAACGCTTTTTTCTCTCATGCGCAGCGCCCGCGCGATATTATTCGGCCGGTACCCAAGATCTTTGATTGCGTCAAGAATCTTTTTTTTGGTTTCGGGAGCTACGGATCTATCGTTATTATCATTAAGCACATAAGATACCATACTGCGCGTCACGCCCGCTCTATCGGCTACATCTGCCTGAGTAGGCCCCATTTTAATTTTTTTTTTCATAACCCGTCAATATCCGTTACCCGCTCCAGCATCATTTTATATTTTACGCGGGCCATATCATTTCCCTCAAGAACCGCTTTTTCATTTCCGGTAAATTGGCATCTTAAGCAGTAATATTCATTTTTTTCCTTATCGTAAAATAAATCGATATCCAGATCCCTTATAAAACAGGCGGGGCATCTGTAGTTTAATTTGCCTTTTCCAGCTTGAGACATGTTATTAACTCCTCATTATTAGAAATATTTTTTGTTATCCCCAATGTATACATCGGAGAAAATGCGTATCCTTCCCTGAAATATCCTTCTACAGCGTCCGTTACGGGTTTTACGGATAGTTTTGTCTGAATTTGCGGGATAACCGCCTCAACATAAGAAACATCGTTAATTCTCTCCTCCCTGCATTTATATCCGTAGGAAATTTCTTTTGTTTCTTTTTCGTTTTTGCACCTTAGTATGATTCCTGTCATATCCTCCGGGTACTCCGTTGTGCCGTAACAGGCGGTTATATACTCATCAATATGTATTTTTTCCGCTAAAGCGTTTTTCCCATCCACCGAACATACGTCAAAAATTTTCCTTGAGATAATTATTTCGCCCGTATTCTCTTTAAAAGTAAAAGTTGTAACAAGTTTTAAAGATAAATCGTTAAATTTAATTTCAACAGGATCGAGAGTGATAACGCGAGAATCGGAAGTTTCGCTGTAATTTGCTTTTGTCCTGCACAGACAAAGATCAACCTCTTCGCCCTTGTAACTCAAGCGGCAGCTTTTAATAGTGCCTTCTCCGGCATAATGGGTGAAATATCCCGCGCGGTACATTGACTGCACAAGAAACGGGTACGACGCGTTCTGCACGTTTTTTGTTCCAATCCCAACAGGCCACTCAATCTTCGCGGCGTAAGGGCGGAGATCGACCATAGCGCCGCCCTGATTCATGTCGAGGCAGCATCTCATATAAGGGTCAACAAACCAGAATAGCTGCTTTTTTGATCCGTAAAGAATATCTTTCCAGAGAGCGCAGCACGGTTCTGTATACGTTTTATTTTCTCTGTACCAGTCAGCGAACTCTGACATCGTCATCTCTTCGATTTCTTTTTTGTCGCGTAACTCACCGTAGTACTTGAAACAATCCTTGTAACTTTTTACCAAAAGTTCGTGAGGCGCTTCCCATCTGCCCGCTTTATTCAGCCAGCCGGGGCCGACAAACACCATGTTGTATGTATAGCCCTTATTGTATTTTTTCAGCGCTTTGTATTGATCGATCAGATTGAAAAGATACGGATATTCTCCGTCTTTGTAAATCATTCCCCTTAAAACATTTTGAGGATGAGTGCCGAAGTTTGATCCGTTGCCGTCAAAACAGGCGAGCAGATCGCGTGACAGATGGGGAATCGCGACGATCCCGCTGTCATCATCTTTATTGAGCGCGGGAACATGGGAATTGTATTTTGAAGGTATCCACGGATTCCACGGCCCGCCGTCAAAAAGCGTGTACCATGAATTGTTGCACGTGCGGTAAGCCTTAGGCCCTTCTTCCCAGCAGGTAGCGACAGCGCACTTTATGGAAGGATATTTACTTTTAATATAATTGATCAAATCAGCGTCCATGAAGTAAGAGCCTGTCGATTCGGGATAAAAACCGAACACTTCAAAAAATTTCGCGAAAAGATCGTCGACAATTGACATTTTATCTTCCATTGAGAACATCCAGATACAAAAATCCTTTGTTTTGTATTTATCGCGGAATTCCTTGCAGGGCAGACCAAGCAGAGACAAACCAATTTCATCGCCGAATTGTTTATGATGATCTTTGGCGAGAGAAACCGCCTCTTCATTGAAAAGACTCGCGTACGTCATTTGAATTGTCGTCTTAAATCCGTTGTCATGCGCAACCTGCTGCTGAAGTTTAAAAATGTCAAGAGATTCCGTCAGAAGTTCTTTCTTGGAAATATCCTCTTTTTTTCCCTGTCCCGTTATTTTTTCCGCATACTCAGGAACCATCTCAGGGCGGTGAATAATGTTTAAAATAAATTTGTTCATAAAATATCCTTATTTCTTATTTTTTTGAATATTTAATAAAGCGTCAAGCGCTTTTGAAGGAGTTCCGTCTCCCCGCCAGGAGCTAAGCTCATATTTACTCCATGCTCTCGCGCCCTGTGGCTCCCACAACATAAAACCTTTGCATTTAGGCTGGCGGCTGATTTCCTGAATAAGATCCGAAAATAATTTTAAGCTCTCATCCTCCTTATCATCCTCGCCGCCTGTTTCCACTAACATAATATCTTTTCCAAAACGTTTCGGGATTTCTTTTAAACCCCGTGCAAAAGCTTTAATACATTCTTTGTACGTTTGATTTTGAAATTTCACCGCGAAATACGGGTATATCGAAAAACCCATCATATCGTAACGGCAGGAATATTTTGCGAGATTATCAAAATAATTAATTATAAAATCAGGCTGATTCATCTCCGCTAAATGAATCAATGTTTTTGTGTCAGGCGATACCGCCTTTATAGCGTCATATCCGGCACTGTAAAGAATCGCCAATTTATCAAAATTCGCGGTACTGCCCATAGGAAGCAGCATCCCGGGATTTGTTTCGTTACCGACCTGCACCCATTCAAAATCAATGCCTCTCTTTTTAAAGAAAGTCATCGTTTCAAAAGTATAATCGTAAAGCTGCTGAACAAGATTGTAAAATTTAAGATTTTCCCATCCAGCCGGGATTTTTTGCTTGCTTGGATCGCACCATGTATCGCTGTAATGAAAGTCCAGCATCAGGCGGAAGCCGTTAGCTTTGCACTTCGACGCAAGCTGCAAAACTTCTTTCGCGGAACAGTGTCCCGCGTGAATATCATTTGAAGGATTAACCCATGTCCTAAGGCGGATAGTGTCAATGCGGTAACTTTTCAAAATAGAAAATAAATCCTGCTTCTCTCCCTGTTTGTTGCGGAAAACAAAACCGCTTTTCAGCATCTGTGGATACCAGCTTATATCTGCCCCTACGGCAAAATCTTTGTTGAACATTAACTTTTCCATTATATCTCCTTATATACAAACTTTATATTGCGCCTGTAATGAAATGTTTTTTATGCTGAAACCTTCATTAACCTCACATTCAAAATAGATATCCTCCGTAACAGGATACACTTTTATCGTAAAATTTTCTTCATAGTCAAAACAGCGCAGAGAAACTCTCCACGGTAAACCGATAGCGTACCAGTCGGCAATCATCGCGCCGTTACGGAAAAGCTCCGCCCTGTCTCCTGAAAAATCAATAATCAAAAACATATCATTAATATCTGTCTGCGGAATATTATCAATTTTTATTTCATATTCGGCGAATGTATCGTCCCTGTAAATTTCTTTATAGCCGGAGTTAACGCAAACAGGAGGAAAAGTATAAGTGAGCGTTTCCTTTTCGTAAATACTCATATAACAGACTACATTCTCTTCTGTTTCGCAGGTTGAAAGATATATTCTTCTGTCGATTTCCGACAGGCTGCCTTTAGTAATAAAAAGTTTATCACCTAACAGCCACGAGTTATCCGCTTCTTCTTCGCTGAGCAAAATCACGATAGCCGGCTCTCCTTCCCAGTTAAAAATCGGCTTTTCATGACAGTAAAACACATATTGATCTTTCAATTTGCATAACAGCTGCGCGTTAGTTGATTTTAACAATGATTTTCCAAGTTTGATATTATAAGGAAATATTCCGTAGAATCCTTGCGGGATATCCACTTGCGGAAAACAAATCGTCTCGTCAGATAACGCGACGGAAAACTTCACGTCCTGATGGCTTTTCATTTTTCTGCGTCTTTGATGGTTATTGACAAACAGGAAACCGGCGTTTGCATCTTCATTATGCCGTGCGCAATAACGCAGTGAAACCGTATCCTCAGGATCTGCCACCGTATCTTCGGGAAAAAAAGCCGCGGACAGCGTAATAAAACCGCCGAAACACTTAAGTAACATATGGAGCTTTTTTAATTTACGGTAACTTTGATTCACTTCGCCGTATTCGCCGATACAGGTTTGAAAATCATAAGTTAAGACGGGCAGATCCGACCATGAGCCGGTCGCTGTCGTTTCCTGCAAAGTGGAAAATTTGCCGTTAGGATGCGTCCCCCCATGATACATATAATACCCAAGCATATTTGCCCCGCTGGCTAATTTGCATAAAGCCATTGCCGCTATATCATCCGCGGAAATAACGGGGCGGCGGTGGAGAGTTATCTGTATTCCGCAGCCCAATTCCGCGGTTAAATAAGGATAATCTTCTATATTATAGGTAAATTCTTCTCCGGGTTTCCCTGAAAAAGGCATTATTAAAAAATTTTCGTTTGCCGGAAGTTCATTGGTGTGCTTTTCCCACGGAGCGTCGGCGTAACCGCCCTGAACAGGAAGCGTCTCTTTATCAGCGACAACAGCGCCCCCCCATCCGGTTGCCGTATAAAACGGAACGTCAAAACCCGCCGCCTTCGCGGTCTTTTTCAGAGAACGCATATGCTCAAGACCTTCCGCCCCTGCAAGCCCTCCGACATGCCCATACTCATTTTCGATTTGCACGCCGATAACAGGACCGCCGTCTTTCCATAAAAGCCCTTTCGCCTGCTCATAAATTTTTTCAAAAAAGTTACGCGCAAGATCCAAATAAACAGGATCGTTTGTCCTCGTCTTTATCGAAGGATCATTGTGAAGCCAGTCCGGAAAACCTCCGTTTCTACATTCGCCGTGCGCCCACGGCCCGATGCGCAAAAAAACAAGCAGTTGCTGTTTTGAGCAAAGTTCGATAAAGCGGCGCAAATCACGCTGCCCCGAAAAATCCCACACGCCTTTCTCTTCTTCATGATAAATCCAGAAAATATAACTTGAGACGATTTGAATTCCGCCCGCGCGGATCTTACAAAGAGATTCTTCCCAATATTTAGCCGGATAACGCGAATAGTGGAATTCCCCCATAACAGGGAACCAGGGATTTCCGTCTTTCAGCAGATATCCGCTGTTGATTTCCAAAGTCTGCCCATTCGGAGAGGAACCTCCGAAAGGCAGAGAAAAAACCGGGCTTTTTTTTTCATGTATAACAATTACTTTATTTTCCATGAGCTGATAACACTATTATTCCTTTACAGCTCCGAGCGTCAATCCGCTGATTATATATCTTTGAGATATAAAGAATAATATAACAACAGGAATTGCCGCCATAATTGTGCCGGCTGTTACAATCCCCCAGTTGGTATCAAAGCGCTGCTGTGTAAATTGATAGATTCCGACCATTACGGTAATTTTATCATTTCCTTTTAAAAGAAGATTTGAAATAACAAAATCTCCGTAAGTTGACATAAAAGCGAGAATTGCTACAGTGATCACCATCGGTTTTATAACCGGGAAAATGATCTTCCAAAAAACCTGCCAGTAGGTAGCTCCTTCAATAAGGGCCGATTCGTCCATTTCAACAGAAATAGTGTCAATGTATGATTTCACCATCAATACATTGATACTCATCGCGCCCGCGACATATATGCAGATTAACCCGCCGTGCGTATTAAGACCGATAAACGGAATATAATTGCCGAATTGCTGCATCATGATAAATATAGCAACCATCGCGAGAATTCCGGGAAAGATGTTAAGTATCAGTATCCCCATCATCACTCCCTTTTTTCCTTTAAAACGGAAACGCGACAGGGCATACGCCGAAATACAGGTAAGCGCCACAATTAATGTTACCGCGATTGACGTAATTTTCAGGGAATTCAGCATCCATTTGCCGAACGACAGGTTTGGATTATTCAAAAGGTCAATATAATTATTAATTGTAAGAACTTTGGGAATAATAGCCGCGCCTAACAAAGAACGCGAAGCGTTAAAAGAAGTCGCTACAATCCACAAAAACGGAGTAACAGCAAATACAATTAATACAAGAGCGACTGAATATTTGATAATACCCGAAATTAATTTATTTCTTTTTGTATCTACCATATATTATTCCTTAATATCCTTTATTGTTTTAAGATTCCTGATCTGGAAGAACACCATCAGCGCTACGACAAGAAACAGCATAACGGTAATTGATGCGACAAACCCGTAATCGGCGGCGCTGGACGAACTGAAACCGAGCCGGTAAATAAACGAGATAAGCAGGTCTGTATATCCCATCGGCACGGCTGTATCCGCCATCGCTGGCAGCCCCTGATTGAAACCCCAGATAAGCGTAAAATTGTTAAAATTAAAACAGATAGAAGCAAGCACAAGCGGAGCCAGTATGCGCATAACCATCGGCATAATAATCTTTCGCGTAACAGTAAAAGAGCTGGCTCCGTCAATTGCCGCCGCTTCGAAGAGTTCTCCCGGTATGGATTTGAGAGCCCCGGAAGAGAGTACATAGAAATAGGGATACGACAAATAAACATTGAGAATTATAAGCGCGAAACGCGTCCAGCCGACATTGGTAAAAAACTTCGGAGAAGAGCCGAAAATATTGGTGATTATCGTCGTAATAAGACCCATATTATCGTTAAGCAGGGCGCGCCACACCATAATTGAAACAAGCACCGGAATCGGGTACGGAATGATCAGCAGGGTGCGGATAATTTTCCGGTATTTTAAATCATCAAAGAGCAGAGCGATCATCATGCCGATTCCAAAAGCGATTGAAACAGAGAGAACGGCAAACGCGACATTCCAGAGAAATATTCCGAAAACAGGGCGGAGGAACCCGGCGTTTCCCAAAAACCTTTTGTAATTATCAAATCCGATATTAATTATAAAGCCGGGAATCAATTTTTTACCGGAAGCGGAAGTAAATGAGCCGCGTTCAGGCGAATAAATTTCACCGTTACGGTTATCTGTAAAAGTATCTTCTTCCGGATCATAAGTATAAAGCTGAATCTGAACAGCCGCTTCCTGCAGCGAAAGGATTCTGATAAACCGCGGCGCCTCACCGAATTCCAGATCGCCTAATGTTTTCAGATTTTGCATAACGGTGGCTCCCCTCATTTCGGTATAATTATCAATCATAAGGGGTTTTGAGTAACCTGACGTACTAAATGGTTCTATGCGGCTTCCGGGTTTTACCGTGAAATATTCATCATCGCGGTAAAGCAGCAAAAGATAGCTATTTCCTTTCTGATAGGCAGTCCACGAGTACGGCTCTTCATCTTCGGGAGTGTACAATTCCGCCGAAATTCTGTTTACCGCCTGGGTTTTTGTCGCGAGATTGCCGCCGCTCATATTTGTAAATGAAAGGTAAAACGTGTACAAAATCGGGAAAATCGTAAACAGAAAAGCCACCACAAGCCCCGCGGAAAGCCAGCGCCACGGGACAAGAGTGTTGTTGATTGAGACGATAAAAACGAAAACAACCGCTAAAGAAACAAAAGTTCCCAGCGCGAAAATTCCGTCCGCGATAAGCCGGATCGCGATCCAGATGCCGAGAAGGCAGAAGGCGGCCGCAACAGCATAGAATGGAATATTTTTTGTCATTTAATTATTTGACAATGATTCAATCTGCGCTTTGGCGTTTTGAAGAGCCGCAGCCGGAGTCCTTTCACCGGAGAACGCTAAATTCGCCGCCGAAACCCATGCGTCCCACACATAACCCATTTCGGGGACTGAAGGCATCGGAATAGCTTCCACGCCGGCGGCATTGAAGTTGAGGGTATCTTCATCGCCCAATGTTTCAAATATAGCTTTCCATGCCGAAGGCCGTCCGTCGGCGAGAAACAGCGCCATCATGCTTTCTTCGTTAGCAATGTATTCCAGCGCAAAAGCCTGCGCAAGCAGTTTACGCGTGCTTGCCGAACTGATAAATATACCCTGAACGCCCATGAAAGGCTTTCCGTGTTCACCCGCTCTTACGCCCGGGAATTTTCCAATCTTGTAAGGAATGCCCGAAGTCCTGATACGATCCAATGCCCACGGCCCGGCGAACACAAAAGGCGCTTTTCCGCTCTCAAATAAAACATGGGCGGAATCCCA
>Ga0209755_10008039_pt1 | contig 11344 bp, 11 predicted proteins | sample TergutCo191P1_FD_187301 | JGI IMG/M metagenome (GOLD analysis project Ga0209755, IMG submission 187301) | Cornitermes sp. P1 segment gut microbial communities from Petit-Saut dam, French Guiana - Co191P1 (SPAdes) (version 2) | ecosystem: Host-associated > Arthropoda: Insects > Digestive system...
ATACGCGCCTTTTATGGCGTCAGCATATTCGTACTGCTTGTCGTACCCATCCCTTCGTTTGTCGGCTATGCCGGCTCCTATGGCGTCAAATGCTTCCAGATGCGCCTTGAGTAATCCCAATCCCATACTTTATTATCGGTTTCTGGCTTAAATGTAAAATTGCTGGATTACTTCAAAATTTCTCAAAAGCTTCAGTATGAGCCTTTACCATATCTTCCATTGCATACAGAGCTGCCGTTTCAACAGCTTTTTTCCTTAAATTGTCCTTGTTCGGATAGTTTGCAAACGATTCCATTGGAGTTAGCGAACGACCTTGACAATGTAAAGCCTGATATGTTTCTCTTAGCTAAAGTTGCTTAACTTTGTATGCCAATTATGGTATAGTCCAAAGCGAGAGGTTAAAACCATAAAAAGAATCTTCTTGGGTTTATTTGCCCGTTTTTCTTCGCACACATCTAGCCTGGGTGCGGCTGCTCCCATGATTTGTGACTGCTGTAACGACAAGCTGATTCTCCAAAAGTCAAATTAGAGATGTCCCAAACTTTATCTACAAAGAATCTACAACATGCGTTTCAAATATCTTTTGCTCTTCATTTACCTTGTTTAAAAATTCATCGCATTTTAGGTAGAGTTCATTCCAATTTATGCGATGATAATATTTCCATAAGGCCTCTTTTGAATTATGATCCCCTAAATCAACGGCGAACCCAAAACCATTTGTTACAGAAATTTCTTCCATGTAAGTGTTTGGGCATACCAATATTGGCAAGCCTAATTTGGCAGAATAATATAATTTATTTGACAACGCATAATCCAACAACGGCGTATTATTTCCATATAAATTTAATATACAATCAGTTTCCCATAGAAAATCAAAAGTTTCTTCGGGGGAAAACCTATTGTGAATAACAACGTTTTTTATATTTTTTTCCTGACAGTAGCCGGAGAGCTGCGATGCTCCTTCGCCTATGAAGCGCAGTTCAAATCGGGTATCATTTCCAAAAGTGTCAATTATTTTTTTATTCTGCGAATGAAACCTGATTAAACCTATGTTCGTTAAAATTATTTTTCCATTGTCCGTATTTCTATTTTTTTTTCTAAACTTCTCGACAGTATTATATGGAATATCCAGTTCATTATGGGCGGTTATATATTTACCTGGGGGGAGAAATTTTTTATAGCCCGCTGAAGATATAACGTTCAACTTAGAATTATTTACCAAAGATTTTTCAAACGCATAAAATACTTTGTTTTTTTCAAGCGTGTAATCCCGAATATCAAGGATAAACCTTCCCGAATAATGTTTCAGCAAGGTAGATCGCAGCAACATTCCAGCAGACGTGCACAATAAAATAATTAATGAATATTTATTCTTTTTGATTATATTACTTGCAAAACGGGAAAATCCAAAATAGCCGACTAGTTTTTTAAATTTAGACACATTTTCACTTATATGATAATCATAGCGAAACTGTTCATTTTCCCCACAATGTTCGTCAATATTATGGCGATTCCAAAATACGATATCATAATCGCAACGTATTATGGATATATATTTCTTAATATAGGGAACAAGATATAAATTTCCTAAAGAAACAAAACATACTTTGTCTTTCATCTTGTAAACTTGCCTTTTGAAAATATCGTTGTTTATGACTTCATAAACAACATCGCATTATTTTATTTTAGCGCCGTCAATCAACAATCGTCTTTTTTCAGCTGGGAGGATATGGCTAAAGCCACTATTCGGGTAAATTTTATCAGAACCAGGGGATTTTATCAATCACACACACTGCGAAAGAGTGCTTGAACAACCCGTTCAGCTGCTTTCCCATCCCCATAAGGGTTCGCCGCCTGAGCCATTTTGATATATAAATCACTGTTTTCAAGCAACAATCGCACATTTTCCACAATGGTTGCTTTGTCTGTCCCCACCAGGCGCACAGTACCAGCTTCTACTGCTTCCGGTCTCTCGGTGGTATCCCGCATTACAAGAACCGGTTTCCCCAGTGAAGGCGCTTCTTCCTGTATCCCGCCGGAATCAGTGAGCATCAGATAAGATTGCTGCATCAAATAAACAAAAGGGAGATAATCGAGCGGCGCTATTAGATAGATGTTTTCAATTGAAGATAGTAGCTCGTATACCGGCTTTTGAACATTTGGGTTTAAATGCACGGGATACACAATATCTACACCTGAATAGGCACTAGCTATCTCCTTAAGTGCCTGGCAAATTTGCAAGAATCCTTCTCCAAAGTTTTCCCGGCGATGACCTGTTACCAGAATGATCTTTCTGTCTCTGCTTGGTTGGAATCCCTTATGCACAAGCCCAGCATGAATATTTTTGGCTAATTCCGGCTTGCTTTTTAAAATATCCACTGCCATGAAAAGTGCGTCTATTACAGTATTTCCTGTAACAATAATTTTGGCGTCTATCTTTTCGTTCAGGAGATTTCTTTTTGAAGCTTCAGTCGGAGCAAAACAATATGCGCAGATTCGATCGGTTAACTGCCGGTTCATCTCTTCAGGCCAGGGCGATAAGAGATTGTATGTCCGCAACCCTGCCTCAATGTGTGCAACAGGTATATGTTGGTAAAACGCCGCAAGAGCTGCTGCAGTAGACGTAGTCGTATCGCCATGAACAAACACAATGTCAGGGCAGGTGGTTTTCAGTATATCCCGCATACCAAGCAGCACTTTAGATGTAATATCGTACAAGTCCTGATTAGGCGCCATAATGTTCAAGTCATAGTCTGGCTTGATGTCAAAAACCTCCAAAACCTGATCCAACATCTGCCGGTGTTGCCCGGTAACACAGACCTTGGTCTCAAATCTCCCTGTTTGTTCCTTAAACGCTTTTACCAACGGAGCCATTTTTATTGCCTCAGGGCGAGTTCCAAATACCAGCAAAACTTTTTTTTTCATTAATTACTTCCTGATACGACAATAATAAAGTCCAATTTTTTCAGGGGCATCCAGACTTTTGGGAACTCATTCGCTTCCATAACCTACCGCTTTCCCCAAACTACCCGGTTAACAATCCCTGTATAACTCTGAATCAGCTTTACAACCTTGGCCGACACGTTCGCATCCTGGTAATCCGGCACAACGGCAAGTTGCTCCTTGTTTTCCTGCATCGCTTGCGTCAGTTTTACCGCCTGGAGCATTTCAGGGCCGCTGACTCCGCCGATTACCATCGAGCCTCTGTCCAGTACCTCCGGCCGCTCGGTGGACGTGCGGATCAAAACCGCCGGAAAACCAAGAATCGAAGATTCCTCCGACAATGTGCCGCTGTCTGATAATACACAAAAACTGTTCATTTGCAAATGGTTATAGTCAAAAAAGCCAAAGGGCTTCATATTGCGGATTAGCGGGTGGAATGTGAAAGCCCGCTTTTCCAGAAATTTGCGGCTGCGGGGGTGAGTGCTGTAAATTAAAGACAGGTTATAGGTTTCGGCCAGCGTGTTAAGGCCGTTCATCAGCGAAAAAAACGTATCCTCGTGGTCGATATTCTCTTCCCTGTGGGCGGAAACCAGAAAGTATCGCCCTTTTTCCAGGCTCAACCGTTCCAGAACATCACTTTTTTCGATGGCTTCCCTGTGTTCCGCCAAAACTTCGGCCATTGGCGAGCCTGTTACAAAAATGTGCTCCTTGCGAATGCCTTCTGCCAAAAGATAGCGGCGCGAATGCTCAGTGTACGGTAAATTAATATCGGAGATGTGATCAACGATTTTGCGGTTTATTTCCTCCGGCACATTTTGGTCAAAGCAGCGGTTGCCGGCTTCCATATGGAAGATCGGTATTTTAAGGCGTTTCGCCGAAATAGCGCATAACGCGGAATTGGTATCGCCCAGAATCAAAAGCGCGTCCGGCTTTTGTTCGGAAAATAGCGCATAACTTTTGGCAATGACATTCCCAAGTGTTTCGCCAAGCGTTTCTCCGACAGCCGCCAGGTAAAAATCGGGGGGGCGCAAGCCTAACTCTTTAAAAAAAATTTCGTTTAGCTCGTAATCGTAATTTTGCCCCGTGTGAACCAGGCTGTGCTGGAAATAACTATCGCAAGCTTTTATACAAGCCGAAAGCCTGATAATTTCCGGCCGGGTTCCTACAACTGTCATCACTTTAAGCATGGTTTCAAGCCTCACCTGGAAAAATGGACTCGGAAATAGTGTCCGGGTTACTGGGGTCGAATATTTCGTCGGCCCACATTATGGTCACAAGATCGGAAGAGCCTGTGTTGGTTATAGAGTGAACATAACCTGGAGGTATGTCCACGACCTGAAGAGCTTCGCCTATGACAGGATATTCTTTAATTTCATTTTCGCCGATTTTGCGGAAGCGAATCACGCCCTGCCCGCTTACCACCATGAACTTTTCCGTTTTGGTGTGATGCCAGTGGTTTCCTTTGGCAATGCCCGGCTTTGTGACATTTAACGATACCTGGCCGCTGGTGTGAGTTTTTAGAAACTCGGTAAACGAACCGCGTTCATCAGAATGTGTAAGAAGGCGGTAAGAAAAATCCGGCAGGTAACTAAGGTAAGTGCTGTAGAGCTTGCGTGTCAGCATATCGGATAGATCAGGAACTTGCAAACTCAGGCGGCTTTGGCGAAAAGAGCGCAAAGTTTCAGCCAAAGCACCAAGTGTTATTTTGTAAACAGGCTCAGCAACGGAGAAATCGTCTTCCCTTGCCGCACGGCCATCAAGCGCTTCTGCAAAAGCCCTGCAAACATCATCAATGTATATTAGCTTAAGCTCAAAGTTGTCATCGCGTATTTCTATTGGAAGATCCCTTGCGACATTGTGGCAAAACGTGGCAACTACGCTATTGTAATCCGGGCGGCACCATTTACCGAAAATGCCGGGTAGGCGATAAACATACACAGGGCTAGCGGTCTGGTTGCTATAGGCGAATACAGCTTCTTCCGCGGCTTTTTTGCTTTTCCCGTACGGGTTATCCAAAACGGCTTGATACGAAGAACTGAAAAGCAAAGGCGGTTTTTTGCCGCTACGGCAATGTGACAACAAGGTCTCTGTAAAACCCCTGTTTCCGCTTTCAAATTCGGATTCGGAAGTGGGGCGATTTACACCGGCCAGATGAAAAACGAAATCGGCCCTGCGGCAAAGTTCAGGCAGATCTTCTAACGTGTTTTTGTCACAACACATGATGATATCATTCGGCCGCTTGTTGATGAGGTGTTGATGCAAATTTTTCCCAACGAAACCTTCCGCGCCGGTGATCAGTATGTTCATTTTACAGCTTCCCGGATAATCGGCAAACGCAAAAGCATTTCTTTAATTCCTTCAAGTCCCAGTATGGTTGTGTTATGCGAATTGTATTCGCGCTCTTCTACAGATTGCCCTTCTGTAAAATATAAAGCGTAGTTTAAATCCCGGTTGTCGGCGGGGATTTTGTAATAATCACCCAAATCCTCGGCCTTGGCGAATTCTTCTTTTGTCAAAAGCGATTCGTACAGTTTTTCGCCGTGGCGTGTACCAATTGTTTTGATTTCACTATCCGCCTTTAACAATTCCTTAACCGCCACAGCCAAATCGCCAATATAACAGGAAGGGGCTTTTTGCACATATGTGTCTCCGGATTGCCCCTGTTTTAAAGCGAACAGAACCAGCTCAACAGCATCTTCGAGTGTCATCAGAAAACGGGTCATTTTGGGGTTTGTAACGGTGATGGGTTTATTTTGCGATACGAGCTCCATAAACAGAGGAACCACAGAACCGCGTGATGCAAGAACGTTTCCGTAACGCGTAAGGCAAATGGTGGTTTGGCCTGCGTTGCGAGATGCGGCAATTGCGACCTTTTCCATCATGGCTTTTGAGATACCCATAGCGTTAACTGGATAAGCTGCTTTGTCGGTTGATAATACAACGACGCGTCCTACCTTGTGGGCTACGGCGGACAATAAAACATTCTCCGTGCCGATAACATTTGTCTTTACAGCTTCCATAGGGAAAAACTCGCAGGATGGAACCTGTTTCAGGGCGGCAGCGTGAAAAATAAAATCCACGCCGCTCATGGCGCTATCTACAGAGTCCCGGTTGCGGACATCACCTATATAAAATCTTATTTTATTTGTGTTAAGGCGGCGGCGCATATCATCCTGCTTTTTTTCGTCGCGTGAAAAAATGCGAATTTCGCCTATATCGCTATCCAAGAAACGTTCTGCTACGGTTTGACCAAAAGAGCCTGTGCCGCCGGTAATTAAAAGGGTCTTTCCTGTAAACATTGTTGTTATCTCCTTTATAACTCCCGAAAAATCGCGTCAAAGCGTTCGAACTACATTATATCTTACTGTTGAAGTACTCTTTAGTAACCTGAAGCTGTCTGTTCAAAATTATTCTCCACAGCACATGTCCTATTTCGCCTGTTCCCCTTGATACCTTGGTTCGTTTCAATAACCCATCGTCATTTCGCTTCATGTAAAAATCATGATCTGTCGACTTGTATAGTATCCACCCGTCTTGCTCGCAAAACCGTTTCAAGTCGCGCCAGGACGGCATACGATTAACCCCTGTATTTTATCAACATCGTTGATAATGAGTGCTTTTACCACGTATGGAAGGTGTTCCTTTCTGTTTGGGGCAGAATACCACAATGCAAAATTGTCGTAGTAGTCTTCTGAGTATTCAAGGATGGCTTCTGCCATTTTCCTGATAACGTCTTCTTCAGTTCGCCCATTTTCCGCTAAATCCAATTCGTTAAGCCCAAGTGTAACAGAACCGTCATTTTCAATATGCTTAACCGCAGAAAATGTATACGCGCTTAACATATTTTCGATAACGCCCACATCGGAGAGCATCATATAATCTCTGGTTCGTTTTATGAATCTTGGCTTTTCACGAACGACAGAGTCTAAAACGGCGCTCCACTCATTCCTTACCTGCGTCGCATTCATAGCGTTCATTTTGATAATCTCCAGGCAAAACTTACATCCATTCCAGCATTGTGTCAATAGTGTACGTTATGCACACCAAGACTAAGACATTGTGTTAGCTTATATGTGCTTCCTATTTTCAGATGAGTTTCCCACTCGGCAAACATTGTTGCTATCTCCTTTGCAATTCCCGAAAAATTGCGTCAAAGCGCTCGAATGCCGTTTTCATCGAAAACTGTTCGTCATAACATTTTCTGGTTCTTTCAGCAATGATATCAATGCCCTTTTTTCCCGGATCAGCGTCTGCAAGCTGCTCTATTGCACAGGCCAGAGCCTCTGGGTTTTCGGGGTCTGTTACTTGCCCGATATCGTATCGTAACACTAGCTGCGCATAATGTGAATCGGCGTCAAGGCTTGCGATAACAGAGCGTCCGCAGGCTAGTAACACAGCAGTTTTGCTGGGAAGGGCTGTAAAAATTATACCTTTTTTCAACGGAATCAGGTTCACTGAAGCTGCCGAATAAATGTGACTCGCCAGCTCAGGTGGCTGCATGGGAAAAAACGCGATGTTATCCAATCCTTCCGCTTTTTCTTTCACAGCATCCAGCGCAAACCCGCTTCCTACTATTAAAAAGCGAATATCCTGCCGATTAACCAACAGGGCTGCCGTTTCGACAATTAACTCGACATTTTGTACTGCTCCAATATTTCCGGCATAGACTGCGTAAAAAGTGCCGGTAGACAGTCCGGCCAGCTTCACAAATTGATTTTCTTCCCAGGGTATAAAGATACGCGAATCGTCGTACCCCCAGTTATGGATAACTTTAAGCTTAGCTTCCGGAATTCCGTATCCCAGAAGCTTCTGTTGAATATCCTCGGAAATTGTCACAACCATGTCCGCTCTACGGTAGGCATTTTTTTCCAGCATGGAAAAAAACCTGTACGGGATGCTGTTTTTTCTCATAGCGCCAATTTCCACAGCATTATCCGGCCATACGTCCTGGACCCAGAAAACGGCCTTTTTGCGAAAAAAAACTTTAGCCAGCCAGATATACAAAAAAGTTGACGGAAACGAATATGCAAGGCAAATATCAGATTCCTTCCAGAGTTTCGGATGAAAAGCCGCACGGATAACCAGCCAGCATTCGTACAAATAGCGGGTCAAAAAACTGGATTTTTTTGGATAACGGCGATTAAGGATTTTTGCTTTTACTATATTCGTATCTACTGGGACAGCCCCTTTTTCGGGATTTCCATGTTGTTTGTATCCTATAATGTTGACAGACTTTCCTGTATCAATGCAGTGATTTAGCAGGCTTTCAAGTAAATGATTCAGCGACAGTGGTTCGTGGAAATCCCGGAGTTGCAAGTAAAAAATCGTCAATTTCTCTGCCACCCTTCCGCACTCCGCCGCACCGTCTCGGCAAAATCCATCTCGTCATAACTAAAATCCCCCGACATGGCTTTGTCGTACACAAGGCTGCCAAAAACTTTCCTAAAAACACCCAAGGGCAACACTTTAACCAACGCTCCCAACAGTCGCGAAAAACGCACACGCTTGCCATAACTCTTCGCTATACAAGCCGCCAGCTCCGTTGTGTTTACGTATTCCCTGTTTTGAGGGAAAAACACCCCGCCAAGCCGCTTGTCAATCATCTGCCGCAAAAACTCGCATAAATAGTCGATGTAAATCATGCTGCGCTCGTTGACGACTTTGGGAAATATCGGCGTCATCCGTATCAGCCTGGATAAACGCGCGTAATTGCCCGGACATCCCGGTCCGTAAACCATAGGCGGGCGGGCGATAGTCACCACGAAACCCTCGCCAGCAAGCTTTTCCAGTTGTTTCTCCGCATCCAATTTGCTTTTGCCGTACATGGTTGTAGGGACAGGCTCGGTTTCCGGCGTAATTACCCCGGATTTCTGCCCGTATACAGCCATAGTGCTCATAAACACTAACTGGCCGACACCGTCCTGTCTGGCTTTTTGAGCCACATCAACCACCAGTTGAGTATTCACCTTGCTGTACAAATCTTCCAAACAAGGCTTTTCCTTCTGGTGAACCAGCGCCGCCACGTGCAAAACAGCGTCATATCCCGAAAAACACTTCGCCTTCCACTCGTCATTCAACGTAGATATCGTATCAACCTCGTATTCCCCAGGCCAGGCCGAAAGCCACGAGACGAAACTCTTGCCGATATAGCTGTTTTCTCCTGTAATCAGGATTTTTTTGCGCACCAATAACTATATCGCGCGTTTTTGGTATGGTCAATTCTGGGCAGCGCAGGATTGCTACAATACCCGGTTTCCATTAGTCTTAAAGAAAGTTATGCAACTGATGACAGAACCGCTTGAAAAAGCGCTGACAAGCTTAAAAGAATCCTGGACGGAGTATCAGAAAGATCCGGCTAATACATTTGTCAGGGATTCGGTTGTTCAGCGCTTCGAGTATACATTTGAACTGTCGCACAAACTATTGCGTCGGTTTTTGTCCGAAGCAGAATCAAGCAGAGCGGAAATTTCTGAAATGCTCTTTAACGATTTGATACGCCTGGGGTGTAAGCGCGGGCTGCTTCTGAACGATCTTGAAACCTGGGACAAATATCGCAAGCTACGCAACTTGACAAGTCATACCTACGATGAATTGTTCGCGGAAAACATAATGGTAGTAATTCCCTTCTTTATGGAAGATATTGAATATGAACTTACAAAAATCAAGGACAAGTTGAATCAAAAGCCAGTTATACTTCATGTTGATGAAAATCATTTAAAACTTATCACCTCGATAATAAAAAGCATTCCAGAGCTTAACAATTGTTCTGTGTACCTTTACGGTTCCAGAACACAGGGAAAGTCTGTAAGGTATTCCGATGTTGATATCGCGCTTGACTGCGAGGGAAAGCCTGTTTCGGACACAATCAAGTACAATCTTTCATCATTATTTGAAAAATCACTTCTTCCATATAATGTGGATATTATAGATCTAAATTCTGTTTCTCTGGTTTTTAAAGCGAAAATTGAAAAAGATTTTGTCAGGATAATGTAGTACAGCAGACGACAATCTAACCTTCTTTACGCGGGAAACGCACAATAAACTGTTCGCCGGACACGTCATTTTCCAATTCCATATCCGGCTGGTTGGCGAAGGCACGGCGTAAACCTGAGCCCAAGCCGCTATAGGGTAATGTTTTACTCGCAAACAGGGCGATTTGGTTATTTCGTATGACCGGATTTCCGTATTTAACTTCTTCCACAGTCAGGCTGTTCGGAAGTTTTCCTGGGCTTATTATTTCGATCCGGTTATCAAAAACAAGCAAACGCACAGGAGCATTTTTAAAATAGTCGCGGTGAATAAGAGCATTTTGCAAAACCTCTTCCAGGGCAATAATGGAAATTTCCGGTATTCCGTGCGAGTTAAAGCCCTGGCCATTTTGCTGATACTTTATGCAGCTCTTTACATACAACATAGCCTGCTTAAAAAGCTCAGGGATAGGTCCTGTTAAATCCTCCGGCTTACTGCGGTAATTACTTTCTCCTATATCATTCCCGGCAAACATAACAGCCTTGATTGTAAAGGCGGGACGAAAGGATTGCGGCGCTCTGCCAAAAAACAAAAGTCCGGCAAGTGTCAGATGATTATTGCGCATAACTTTTTTCGCGGCCAGCGCCTCTTGTAAAGTCAATCCTTTTTCCTCATAAGTCATTCCGAATTCTTTTCTGAAATATTCCGAAAAAAGCCAGGTATCCAAATCTTTTATACCCGTTTCAAAAATTTCAGTCTCGTCAGCAAGTAAATTCCTGCTTCCCAACAGACGGGCGAGCTCATCATTCGATGTTACTTTTCTTTTGTCAGCGCCATTTTTAACATAAATCGTTCCATTCGAGTCTTTATAAGGCTTTGATAGCCCTTCTTCAATAGTTACAATTATCAAATTATTGTCATTAGCTGTAACAGTCTCGGTTGCAAGATAAACAGGCGGATATACCTTTTGAGAGGCTACGTTAACCAACTGTTGATTGATTTGCTGTATTTCACTAAAAGATAACCCGTTTAGCTTTCCGGTTTTGTCATTGATGCCAAAAATTATTTTTCCACCCCGGGAATTTGAAAAAGCTATAAGTTCATGGGCAAGGCTGTCGGCGTGGGGCAGACGTTCCTTGAACTGAACTGTGCTGGATTCTCCCGCACTGATGATTTTTAACAGCTCATCTTCATCCATAGTTTACTGTTTCCCTCGCCCGATTCGCAATCCCCGAGTTTATCATATAACATAGAAATAATGCATAAAAGCAGCTCTTTAGTAAATATGGCCCAAAATAACACACCATAACAAAACTTGGCTCCCTTGCATTCACACCTGAAAAACATTAAAGTGGAAGTAGCAAAAACAGGATCTTTCAGCATTTTTTGGAGGTATTTCGTGAAAAAGAAATTACTACTGCTTATAACCCTT
>Ga0209755_10008040_pt1 | contig 11344 bp, 6 predicted proteins | sample TergutCo191P1_FD_187301 | JGI IMG/M metagenome (GOLD analysis project Ga0209755, IMG submission 187301) | Cornitermes sp. P1 segment gut microbial communities from Petit-Saut dam, French Guiana - Co191P1 (SPAdes) (version 2) | ecosystem: Host-associated > Arthropoda: Insects > Digestive system >...
CACAGTCGGTAGGACTCCTCTGGACGAGTGATCGGCCCGTCGCAGAGACCTCTACCTGACAACACACAACACACACAACAGACTTCCATCCATGCCCCCGGTGGAATTCGAACCCACGATCTCAGCAGGCGAGGGGCTGCAGACCTACGCCTTAGACCGCGCGGCTGCTGGGACCGGCTTTCATAAGCGATATATCGTACCTAATTCACGGTTTGGGAGTTAAATTCAATGTAAACATATTTTAGAATACCAATTGGTAAAAACAGGAAGCTGGAATTGCCACTTTTTTGTGGAAGAGGAAATTAAAATCAATGTTCTTTCTTCCATTTTTAAGACTCGAGAATCCAGAAGATAAAATCCTCTCGCACACATCTTCGGGGGTTTTCTGGTCCGAGTTCTAAACTCAGAACCTTCCTTAATTTGTTTTGAACAGGCTACTGAACAAAACAAACATTTTTATTATTTGTTTATTTTTTGTAACTACTTTTCATGCGGTCAAAGACGTTGAAAATTTCGACGATGTTTGAACCTATTCTATTTTCCTCTCATCTTCTACCATCATAGTTTGCAACGAGTGTCTAGTCTAAGAGGTATGTGTGATTAGTTTCAGACTTTAATTACATACGGAAGTGAATTAAAAATGTGAGACGCAAAAACTCCCTGAATAATACAGTGTGTTAGTTGATTTATGGTTTCAAAAGTTGAGGCCTACTCTGCAGCAACTCTTTTCAGTGTGCAAGCAAGATTTACGTGCTGTCACAACACAGTCGCCACGAGCACTGCATTAAGTGCTATCGTGGTGAACAATCTGCAAACAGGAATAAAAAAAACCTGCGACCAACCGTATGACATACAAGCAACTTTAAAGGAAGTTGACACACATCTTCTAACGTTCGGGAAGACATACCCCACGACAGATGTTCCATGATACACAAGCAAGTAGCGTAAGCGAAATTTGTAGCGCAAACGCAAGCAATCCCTTAATTTTTGTTAAGTTTTGGGAAGAAATTTGACGCCCACTGCCCTTAAAATGTTTCACCATACTTAGTGAAGCTGGGCAGAATTATATTTCGCAGACTACCGTTCTATCTCTGTGTATAGTTAATGTTTGGAAACAATCCTCACAAGTCAAAACTGCACTCATGAAGAAATAAACAGCGGACTGAATTCAGGGAATGCTTGCCATCATTCGGGCAAAATCTTTTGTCCCCCAGTTCGGTACCCAGATATCTAAATATTAAAATATGCAGAATTACAATTTTACCTGTTGTATAGGTGCATAATGTCGTCTCTCATGTTGGGGGACGTACATAGGCCAAGGGTGTTCGAGAATAGGGTGCTGAGGAAGATATTTGGGCCTTAGAGTGACGAGGTACCAGGGGAGTGTAGGAGAATATGTAACAAGGAGTTTCATTATTTTAGACCTCACATAATACTATTCGGGTGATCAAATCAAGAAGAATGAGATGGGCAAACTTGTAGCATGAATGATGGAGAAGAGAGATGTAGTATGAAGTTTTTTGGTGGGGAAAACTGAGGGACAGAACCACTTGCAAGACCTAGGTGTAGATGGAAGAAAAATGTTAAAATGGATCTTCAAGAAGTGGGATGGGGCAGCATGGACTGGATTGATCTGGCTCAGAATAGCGACAGGCGAGGGGCTCTTGTGAATGCGGTAGAGAACTTCCGGGTTTCATAAAATGCGGGGAATTTTTTCACTGGCAGGCTTCTCATGAAGGGCTCTGCTCCATGGAGAGATGTAGGTGGTTTCGAGTTGTGCAGAATGACACTACTGAAAATTGCACCACGGTACAGCAAATGCTTACACTGTCGCAACGGTAATGCCTACATCTGTTCATGCAGAACATGCAGGTATTTTAGGATGCATCTCCCTTACAAAACACGCATTTCTACTTCCAACATTTCGTTATTGCCATTAAAGCAGAACTACATACCGTTATATTCCCTTTCTAAGATGGTGTATTTTCAGTTATTTATTACCATACAAAATACCAGAATAATAAACTAGTACACTAGCAGATGTGTTAATGTCGTTGCATCTTTGCACGGTCGCCATGTTGTTACTAATGACATGAATAATAAAATTAAAGCACAGACACAGAGTAGCTTCGAGTGGGAAAATCTTCGTACCAGGTTCCATGGTAATCTTTTCACAGCTTAAAAATTAGCCCTAAGAAGCGGGATATACGGCCATGGAAATAACAAAAATATGTATTTGCTAATAAAGCAATGCCTTTGTGGAAAAGACAATAAAAATGTGATTCGCCCTACGTCAATCTCTTCTTTCACAGGACATTTTCACTGTGTTCGTAACATGTGTTGTATTCGTCCTACAGTTTTGAGTTTCAGGAATAAATAACTACAGTCGACCTCGTTTATAAAGCCAGTGACGTTATAAACGAGTGTCGTTATAACCGAGTAGTATAATGTTATGGTTAACAGTGAGCAATTAATTGGTACCACAGAATATCCAACGTTATAAAGGAGGTGACGCGTAAACCGACTTCGTTATAAACGGGTTCGACTGTAATTAGAATCCTGCAACAATATCTGTTTGAACATGCACTAAAACCTACTCATAACGGAACAACAAGGAAACTTTTTTTTTTTCGTGCCAGAAAGGTTCCGTTTAATATAGGTATTTAAGTTTGGACCGTCGGGAGTCCACGTCCTCGGGACCGTCAAATGTTTCCACTAAATGTACGTGTCCGTTGTGTCCGGGTTCCAAATAAGACGGGTTTCGCTGTGTATCTAGATGGTCACAAAAATGTTCGCTTCCATGGAAACAGCTTTCAGAAAAATCATCATTTGACATTCGACTTGTCAGTTCAGTTCAATTTCCTCCTTTAAAATTTACTTCCTGCCACAAAACCGAATCCCTTTGAAATCATACCACTACAGACCACAGGGAAGGAGAACAATTGGAAGACTGAAGAAACTCTGGAGAGAGCAGTTGTAACTTTGGAGACGGAAAGGATCAAAAGGTCCAGTCCTTGATGTTTATGATGATGACAATTTACTTCCTTTTGATTCATTCTAATAACATCATACCACGTATGTCTAAGCCCGAACAGTGATTGATTCCAACCCGCCCCCAACGTTAAGCATGTTTTGCCCATGTCATGTTTGTTACATGTTCCAGTAAACCTCATCTTCCTTGGTATGATCTGCTAATAATATCTGCTGAAGAATACAAATTATATGCCTCCTTAAGCGGCAATGTTCTCGTCTTTCTTGTGTCAGTGACTCCAGAATGGTTAATAATTATTCTGGAAGTGAAGGATGCTGTAACGCGTCGTTAAGTTCATGTCAATCATGCAGCGTGTCTGCTACGGGGAGTTAATTCTTATCTAAATGAATCAAGCGTTTTTGTTTGCACACTTTCTTCTCTTCCTGCCGTTCATTACACTTACAGACTTGCTGGAGCACTGTTTGTTCAAACGATAGTTACGCGTGTATTTTGAAGAAGGTGTCACCTACACCGCACACGTTTTCATGCAATTTATACCGTACAGCGACGCTGTCAGCATATATACAGTACACAGATTCGAAGGCAGATGAATTAGCATGCAGGGACATAGCTGAGGTGGGTGGGGACGGGAGTGGTGTGGACGCTCCGGGTGACAGAGACCAAGGAACAGCAAAAAAACATGGGGGGGAGGCAAAATGAATATTTAAATGAAAACCCTGCATTTTCTGCCCTCAACAAATTTTAAATTGCAGAGTTAAACAAAAATAAATTCAAAAAATAATTTGATTTGTTGTGAAGTTCATGTTACGAGCTGTCATTGTGATTACTGTCCCGGGCGCCAAACAGCCTAGCTAAGCCACTCTGAACATGAGTATGGATCATTGGTGCGGCGCCTGACAGAGGACTGAAGTAAGGTAAAAGTAAAGAAATTCCTGTACAGGCCTCGGCAGGCCCTAAATGTTCCAGGAGATTGAGAGTTCCAGATTTCAAAACAATCGCCACATGAAGGTGGTATAGTTGTCATCCCTAAGTTCCTGCCGACTTTACCCCCCAGGAAATATTCCTGGTACTCAATTTTGTTATAGACAGAGTCAACCCGAGTGCCATAGTGCGGCCGGAAGGATTATGTCAATGAAAATTTGCAATGACACCATAGGGAAAAAGACTGAAGTGTTTCAGGTTTCCGCCGCGAAGCAGGTGAGAACTGCAATCTTCTGATTGTTACGCAGCGAGTAGTGGCAATTCCTTATCATTTTAGTAATTGACCAACTCGATGCACAACAGTACTCGAAATATGTAGAGGAATATAATAAACTTTTTATAAAACAAGAATTTGTGCATTAAGTTGGTCAAATACTAAGATTGTACTGAGATGCACGATCAGAAAAACATCAAAATTCCTTACCAATGTTTCGGGACAAACTATCATTCCCATCAAGGGTCAAGGCTCCAAAAAGAATGAGATGGAAGAGGCTAGAAGAGACTCTCCTCCTCTCTCCCACTATCACCCCTTTCCAGTGTACTGAGACAGAAAACACGTTGACACATTCACGTCTCATCTCTAGGCATGACATCTTCCTAAATCGACTGAAACTGGGTAAAGCTGAGAGAAGACAGAAAGTTCTTGTCTATCCTGATCGAATCTCAGAGTAAAGGAAATTACAAATGTTGAACAGAAAGATCTTCTGTGACTCTTATACTCTGTTCTAGTGTTGTATTTACTACGTTATATTATTTGCTTCCAAGACAAATTTTTGACACAAATTTGCGTGCTAACGCAAGTTTCAATTCGTTCTTATCTTACACTCACATTTCTACTTCCACTCAAATCCCCACTAAAGCTCTACTAGTGATTACAATCGTCTAGACACCGAACTAACAACACTGGTCAGATTTAATACTTAAAAATTCTTCATAAATACCCTGTTTTTTGATAAAAATTAAATGTTCTTCAACACATTCACACATGTCCGACACAGCCCTAACTTGACCCGTTTGAATCTAGCCCACATATATATGACATATTTTTAGATCCACTTGAACATTATACAACAATCTACGCTATATCTTCCAACTCATCTCTTCCGACAAACTTCTCCAACTATAACTTTTGTGCTTTTTTCCCAGACTTTTATTGTTACATATAGTCGAAAGGGTATTACGGAAGAGAAAAACTACTTTTGGGACTTCCACGGAGGCAAGCCATCAGAGAGAGGAGTGAATTTCTTGGCACAAAATGGCGCAAATTGAAGGCGAAGATCTGCGGACGGATTAGTCTAATACTGACTGTAAGAGGGGGAAAAAAATACTATTTTTTGCAGGAAATCGAGGTGACGTCCGCACTGACAGCTACGTTCAACCTCCATCGGTGTCGTCCACCTTATTTCACACGCTTCCTTCCGCTGCCTCACCCTGAAGGCATTCTTCCCCAAAATAAGCCTGGGATTAATTCAGCCCGACTTGAGAAACACGGTAGCCATTCTACATTCAATATGACCGTGGTATCCGGTCTCGGTACGTGTGGACACGCAGTGGAGTAAATAATGACAAGGCAAGGTACAGACTGCTGCTTATAAAATATATTTGTTTCGGTAAGACGCCAAGGAAATAAACAAATAACTGTCATAAATTATGAAAACACAAACTTTCCGCTCGAACATCTTGCAACATACTCATCAACATCCACGAATTTAAATCCGAAACAACCTAAGGAATTCGGATCAAGTTTCGTACTGGGATATCTACACCAGACGTTGTTGGACCAAGTTCCTTTCAGGGCGTTCCAATTAATTTCAATCCCCACTCTACACGGTCTACCAATATCAATTTGTAATCACGATCAGCAAGAATAACCGATAAGAGAAAAAATTATTTTTAGCCCTAATACTGGATTGTAGCTATTAATACTATAATTATTATTTTATATCATTTGGATGCTGAGTCAGCAAGTAAATAAATAAAGATCTTTAAGAAATACTGTTATAGTTATAATAATTATACTCGTTCTTCCTCAGGTGTTGCATTGTTTACTTTATAATTACAAGTCGTAAGAGAATAATTGGCTGGTCCAAGTGGCCGCGCGGTCTAAGGCGTAGGTCTGCGGCCGCTCGCCTGCCGAGATTGTGGGTTCGAATCCCACCGGGGGCATGGATGTTTGTCTGCTGTGAGTGTTGTGTGTTGTCAGGTAGAGGTCTCTGCCACGGTGTGATCACTCGTCCAGAGGAGTCCTACCGAGGGTGGGGTGGCTGAGTGTGATCGTGAAGCGTTGTTAATGAGGAGGCCTTGGCCATTACGGGCTGTTGCGCCGCGGTAAAAAACGTAAAGTTATTACAAGTACTTCCAACATAAATTTGCATACAATATGCATATTCTAAGCTTTATTGTCCTTTGGATACTGTTGGAGATTCGCTTTTATAGAACTACTGGTACTATTGTACTATTCATACATATTCTGCGCTTTAATTGCATGTGACAATTTGATATAATTCTGGATTTTATTGTTATACACTATTTTACTAGTACATTTCATTTTTCCTAATACGGACAGCCATGTTACTTGTGGGTGAATTTTTTATATTGTCAAATACCATAACATCATACTTGTTCGCTGTATTTATTTATAAGTGGTCGATGTTCGGCCCCAGTAACATTATACCTCTCGTCTTCCCTAACATTCGCTAAAGCATAAAAAACAAGCCAGGAATTAACCGTCAAAAACATATGATATTATATTATATTATATTATATTATATTATATCAGGTATTCAGGTACATGTTTCAGCTTACATTAAAGTTATCATCAGGCTGCGTAGTATATACAGAAAGTATAAGTTCAACAACTCTCAGATACTCGTATATTTTTAAACATCAATATTACAGCTGTGAAACTTTTACCTTTTTTTTAGGAAGACTGATGATGGCTTCTACGTAAAGTCGAAAAATGTAGCTGAATTCCGGACGTAATTTAAATGTTACATAGATGTGTTTGGCTGTTGATTATTGGTTAGTTTTCGTTACAACACAAGGGGATGAATCACCTTAAAAAAGTAACTGCTTAAGTGTCAATGCGTTTTGGAATTTAAATCATTGTTACGTTATTTCCCAGCAAGATTTCCTGATGAATCCCTTTCAGCTATGTTACCATGCATGCTTCTCCATTACGTACATGATACAGTATTTCACCTGATTGTAATATGTTGTATGGTTATTATGTACTGAGCGAGAGCACATGTGCACTCCAAGAGGCAAGACTAGGCCCGCAGCCTTTATCAACAGCTGACGACAATGACAAATTGTGCTCAAGGGTACTTCCCATCTCTCACCATTTGCGAGACACCCACTATACGTCATTTCAAAGTAACTGTAATTTGAAATCAGCCACCAAAGTGGAAAGCAACACACGCCCCCAGGCCTTATACATGGCACAAAACTTTAAATGGATTCCAATGCAGGTTTGTAGTTCAGTCTACAGAAAGATAGCATAGTGCGAAATGTTACAGACGAACTAGGTCTTACGGGCGTGTCATACTTGGTCTCTCACTCTTAGTCACTGATAATGACTATTCATGCACGGCTTGCACTTGTGTGCTTCCGTCGAAAACGGAACAGTTAACGTAAAATCCCGTCACCCTTGCGGGATTTTACGTCATTTTCAGTTTCACGTGAAGCTCAGTACTTCTGTTTTACCATATGCTATTCAATGATAAACGTAAAGTGCACGTAGCTACAATTTCCAGCCTTATTTCGTTCGGTTGTGCAAATTCTTGTGTCACATTGGGGGTGTTCAATGTATAGGGTACCGAGGAAAACGTTTCGAATTAGGAGGAAGGAGGTAGGCTTAGAGAAGTTTGGAGAAAACTACAAAATGGGGAGTACCGTGGTTTATACTCCTCGCCAGATGATTAAATCGAGCATAACGAGATGCATGGGGCATGTCTCACGTTTGGGTGAGATCAGAAATGCACAGAGCGTTTAGACGGGGAAACAAAGCAAATACACCAATTGGAACATCTACGAGTAGATGGGGCAGTTTCTAAAGGAAGATAATGAGAGGAAGTAGACCAGATTCACCTGGCTTGGGATAGGGCTACTACTTGGATTGTGCGAACACGGTAATGAACCTTCGGTTTCTATAAAATATGAGGGATTTCCTGATCGCCTCTTCTCGGGCTGACAACCTCGTCACGTGGTTCAGATTAACCGACGTTTCAGATTCCTTCATCGGAAGCCTAATGATGGAGATGGGAGTCGGTATTTGTAGCATTTTACGTATTTGAACCCCCTGCCATGGCTGGCATCCCGAGAACATTGTATCGAACTGTGTCATCGTAAGAGCTTCAAGAATTGTATTTTTATATTAAGAAATATGTTCTTTACCAGTTGCAGAACTGTTAGATTCTCTTAAAGGAATATGCGCCACTAAGATAGTTATTATGCAGAATCCTTGTCTACGAACTGTCACTGTCCTACCATCTTTTGTCACGAGAGGATCAAGGGCCATCACATAAAAGCATTTGCCAGAAATCCTTCTTGTAATCTTGCCGTCAGTATGGCCGCTGTGCTACCCTGGTTAGTTGATAACTTTGATTCATATTGTGATGGTACTAATGGGGTTAAAACAGCAAATAAGGTCAAGTTTGTTCAAATAATTCAGGACCATGCAATGATGATTAATTCAGCCCTCATAAAGATCAGCTCTGTCCACGTTCTGAATTTATATTACTCATCTAATTCGTCACTGTCAATAAAAGGGATGGTAAGCTGTACCGCTGTCTACCGGCAAAAGAAGTACTTCAATTGTTCATTCTGTTGGTATTACTGGTTCCCCCTCTCTCCGTTCCTGCAGCTACTGCTGAAAATCGGAGTGTAATGTGTAGATTTGTTCTGAATGTGCTTTCTATTCAACGCGATAATCCTACGAGGAAAACTGGTAATCTAAATGTCGACGTTTGTGTTTCAAAGCGCAGGCAGTTTTAGATATTACGTCACATCACGTTCTTGCTAACAGCATGACCGAGTATCCCCCGGAACACGCCTCTGCAAAAGAGATTACTGTACTGACAGAAAACAAATATGCAACTCATTATTGAAATAAACGCAAACAGAATACTGAATCAAATACAGTGGCAAAGGCTCTCATCCTACCTTCTCTGCCAACGTTGCTACGGATGTTGAGGTTATAATCTTCCCGGTTACGATGCCATGCAGTACGCCACACATACGCTTCGGAAAAACCTGCTGTCTTCATGTTCACGAACACCAAATCTCATTTTCACATTCACTCTTTGTGAAAACACAATCCAGAATTAAACGAAGGAGCACTCCTTTAATTTAATACAAACTTACAGCATGTATATAAAGTTACCTGCCTGATAACAACACTATTTCAACCCAAATGTTTATTTTAGAGTGTCTACATAATACGCCGACGTAATTACAAGGTTCTAAAGTACAAAAATTCGCTATACTTTTAAGAGATGCCGCATTTTATACTTCTTCCAGTTTACTAAACACTGAACGTACCAAACACGACACACTAATAAGCATGCTGGCCTACGGTGCAGACTGGTTTTTTTTTTTATTATCTCACAGATGGCATGTCACCTGACGATCTGATTGGTCGTTTCTGTGCCTGTCACCAGTACAGCGGTTACTGCTAGCTTCACGGATATTTTGAGTTGCTAGGGTGTGTATGTGTTAGTGGAACAGTATGAGGCATATGCTGTTACAGGATTTAGGGAGTTCTTTCCCAGCGTCTGTGTAATTTCTGAGGAATCTGAACCGAATATATCCATATAACAGTGGCAGAATCTGCAGGTTGAAGACTATCACAATCATTTTCATCACCATATACTGAATGGTTTCCTGTAGTATATTTTATAAAAACTTTTAGAAAAGTTTGCGTGATATTTTGAATTTACTAGGAGGTCTCAGTGCTTTCTTCAAACAAAGTGCAGAAAGTGAGAGCACGTTCACTTCCGTCAGCATATTTCGTCCCGCAGTTACTGAACAGACGTTGATTAAATCCGTTATTTTGTGTCGTCACCACACGCGAAAGTTAAAATTACACCCGATCCTAAGTCACGGCGTATGTAAAGTGGAGAAAAGCTCCACGCAATCATAACTTTGATACTAGATTGAAAAGACTGACAAGCTTCACGCTGCTCCCGCTCTACTTCCCAGTACCCACTGAATGGGAGGCCGCTACGCCATAATTTGTCGGCGTCATTTAATTTTGATTCAGACGTTTCTGCTGAAAATCTAAACTTTTCTCAGTTCTTGAAACGGTTCAATTCATAGTGCACAATATTGATTTATAACATGAATTATAAAACACGCATTTGAAATTTTTTAATTATGGCTACTACGTAAAAAAAAAAAAGAAAAATAACATTCTGTACAAAACTGCCCAAAAATAAATTTCTGGCATAAATTAACATGAAGGTCAGTGAAGGTAAAGAAGGCGATTTATTGTATATTGTGTTTCTTGAGAACCCACTTCCTTAATATTCGGTGTAGGAGGTTTACTATGAAGTGCGTTATAAATTAATCATCGCTTCGGAGGAACTTGCTGCCTCCATTTTCAGGGTTAGAATTTCTTCTCACTTTTACATTAAAATATGTAACTCATACCCTAAACATGGACGCGGTAATTTCCTCCGAAACACTTATAAATTTCTGTCCAACACAAGGTGTCGTATCCCAGAAGACGGTATTTTCATGTGGAGACTGTTCCAGATTCGAGTAGACTGAACGTTTCTCACGTTCATCCGAAGAATTTAATTAAAGGCGGTGTGGTTAGTGCTACAGTATCAGTGCAAGTTTGCTTGTACTGTGAGCCGCGATGACTAATAATGTGTGTTCCAACTGACGACCTATTGATCAAGTAATCTCAAATGACTTATGTACTAAGTAAAGGAAACAATTTACCTGAAACCCTGAAACAATCATAATTTTCGTTCCTCTCCAAGCTGCGTATCTTCTGTTGTGTCATGACCCAGACGTTTATTCTTACACGTGTCACAGCGGAGGCCAGTCCACGTGTAATTTGTGATAGACAAGGTAGCACTGCGACAGGTTTCTCTCCGAGTAATTCGATTTTCTCCTGTCAGAGTCATTCCTGCAATGCTCATGCTCACATCCCATTCACATACACCAACGCTGTATGATCTAAGGGATTAACAGTGTCGTTCAGTAAAACATCACTTCACTTGCTCCGTCTTCTGAAATCACAGTCCATTTATTAGGCCCAAGTGATTGTGTGAGTATTCAGTGATTTGACGACACTGATCCAACTGCCAAAGTGATACACGCCTCACGATGAAAGTGGCGGGAAAACTATCACGACTAGTA
>Ga0209755_10008041_pt1 | contig 11343 bp, 7 predicted proteins | sample TergutCo191P1_FD_187301 | JGI IMG/M metagenome (GOLD analysis project Ga0209755, IMG submission 187301) | Cornitermes sp. P1 segment gut microbial communities from Petit-Saut dam, French Guiana - Co191P1 (SPAdes) (version 2) | ecosystem: Host-associated > Arthropoda: Insects > Digestive system >...
CCGACTCCGTCTTTGCCCCGTACTTCGTGAATAGCGTGAATTTTTTTGCTATAAAACAGAATACGCTCTGACAATGTGGTCTTGCCAGAGTCAATGTGCGCACTGATACCAATGTTGCGCATTCTGCCAGTGTCGATACTCATTGTTTAATTACTCCTTAATATCGTAATAAATGTTTATGTATTGCAAAGAATATCAATATTTGCAAGGAGATACAAGGGGGATAAAAAAAGTGACTGTCATTTAAACAGTCACTTTTAAAATATTTATAAATAATCGCTTAGAAATTCCATTTAAAATCAAGATAGAACACGTTGGTAATTCTTTCATTTGAATTACCCCAGTTTGCTATATCTGTACCCGCTGAATCAATATGAGTTACGTTGCCGATTTCTAAATGCGTTCTTGAATCAAGATTGATTCTAACAGAAGGTCTGATACTTATTACTGTGTGTTCTGCTGCAGTAGATGAAGGAGCATAACCTCTGCGGTGATAATTCGGATTTACTGAAGCTTCTGCGGTTGTTGCATTGTGACTTGTTCCGTTTAAAAAGTATACTACATCAAGGCGGGGAACACAAATGCCGAGAGCGTAACTTCCCCAAAGATTAAAAAGTAAACCCATGTCTTTACCGCTTTCTTGATACAAGAACTGAACAGCATTAAGCCCTAAAGTAAATTCATCACTAATCTTATATGCAAATGTTTCTGAAATAAAAATAAGACCTTTATTATTAAAATCCTGAAGATTATCAGCCGCTGCAGCAACAACCGCAGTTAAACCTTTTACCGCTAAAATACGCAAATCACCAACTGCCATGCTGGAATTTTTATTATCATCTATCGTTCCTCCGATATTTCTGCCGGCTGATTCTGTATTTCTGGTTGTTGTACCTCCTCCCGCTGTGTTTTCAGTGCGGAAAGACGCGCCAAAATAAAAAACATCTTTAAGCGTAAAAGACGCGCTTATAACATATTTTGTATCTTCAAGGTAAACTCTGGAATTGATGTTACGTGCAAGAACATTGTTTGCGCCTCCTCCCAGTTGTGCAATTGTATAAGCGCCGAAACCGAGGTTAAGTCCGTCAATCAAATTTAATTTCATCAATACGCCGAGCCCTTCTCCCGTGTCATCATTAAACCACCAATCTGCTGTCTGCCACGAGCTGTCATCTACAATACCTGCGTTTAAACCTAATTTGTTTTCAAAGAAATTGGCAAAGCCGTAAGCGTATGGTATTGAGAAAAACATATTCATTCCGCTTACATTGTGTGTATGATCTGCCGGAGCGGTGCCTGATGCGGCAGTTCCAGACAGGGCAGTTGTTCTTTGTGATTGAAGCCTTAATCTGAACCCTGCATTTTTCGCTTCATTCTGATATGAACCATTTAAACGAAATCTGTATCCGTTACTGTCAGAATCCACGCCGAATGCTTTTAAAAACGGATCTTCATCTCCTGCCATCACTAATCCCAAACCGCTGTTAAAATAACCGCTAAAGGTAAGGTTCTGTGCAAATGCAGCTGTTGTAATTAATGTAAATAATAACATAATTACTAATAATTTTTTCATTTTAAATCTCCTTAAAATATTTATATCACATTATTATTTTTAAAAATAAAATTAAAAGCGCATTAACGGATTTTTAATTTTTTAAATTGATTTTTAACAAATATCGTTAAATGAATATTAAAAATCTGTAAAATTTTTAACAAATTTCTATCTTGACCGGTTCGCTTATAAATAATAACATTGAATCACTCTGTGTCAGGAACCGTGCGGGTAAGCGCTGCCCAACCCCGCCAGGTCCGGAAGGAAGCAACGGTAAGCGGATTCTTATCGCGCCGCGGAACTCCTGGCTCAGAGTGTTTTATTATCCTACTGGAATATTTTATTATTTCTATATAAGCTGTTTATATGACACAAACAGAGTTTGCTGACCCCTCAGCCAGATACGAGGTTACAGCTTCCAAATACAGACCGAAAACTTTTGATGAATTGGCAGGTCAGGAATTTGTTGTTTCTACTATAAAAAACTCTTTAAAAACAAAAAATATCGCTCACGCTTATCTATTTTCAGGACCGCGAGGGTGCGGGAAAACAAGCGCGGCGCGGATTTTGGCACGCTCGCTAAATTGCGAAAAAGGGCCTATAGAAGGGCCGTGCAACGCTTCTTTAGAAACGCATATTTGCGACAACTGCCGCGCAATCAGCAGGGGTTCAAGTATGGATGTGCTTGAAATTGACGGCGCATCCAACAACTCTGTAAACGATGTGCGTCAAATTAAAGATGAGGTTCTTTTTCCTCCCCATGCAGGGCAGTACAAGGTTTATATAATTGACGAAGTTCATATGCTTTCGCCGAGCGCCTTTAACGCATTGTTAAAAACCATCGAAGAACCGCCGCCTTACATTGTTTTTATTTTTGCAACGACAGAGCTTCACAAAGTACCCGCGACAATTAAAAGCCGATGCCAGCAATTTAATTTCAGATTGATACCTATCGAAACAATTCAGGGGATACTAAAAAAAATCTGCGCCGAGAATAACATTCAAGCGGAGGATGATGCGCTTTTCTGGATAGCCCGCGAATCCACAGGCAGTATGAGGGACGCATTCACTCTTTTTGATCAGGTTGTCTCTTTTTCTGCAGGCAATATACGCAGCGATTTAATCCGCGAAAAATTAGGAATTATCGGTCTTGAAAAAATCAACGCTCTTGCAGAAGCCTGCGCCGTAAATGACGCGCCTTCTTCTTTCGCGCTCACTGATGAAATTCTTTCAAGCGGTGCAGCCATCGAACAATTTGTAATTGATTTAACAAGTTACTACCGCAGTTTGCTGTTACTCAAAAACGGCATAACCCGTGAATCTATTTTAGGTTTTAAATCCGCGCTGTTTTCTGCAAAAACGCTTGACGCTTACGATTCAATCCGTCTTGAACGTGCGCTTGATATTTTGCTTGATTGTTACCGTAATATCCGCTATTCAGTGTCCCCGCGTTTTGAAATTGAAACTGCGGTATCAAAACTAACATGGCTTAATAAATGGGTATCACCTGTTGAATTAAAAACTTCGATAGACGAGACACGCAAAATTTTATTAAGCAATTTTGAGAGAAACCCGCAGGATTTTTCTCAAAGATCGAAACCTGCTGAAATTGTTTCACCTAACGCTCCCAATAATGCAAATTTCGAGGCAAGCAACAGTGAACGATCTCTTGTAAATGAATTTCAACGGAGGATCGCTGCAAAAGAAGCGGCGGCAAATACCGTGAACGCCAATGATGAAGACGATGTTCCCATGTGGGGCAATCTTCCAAAAAATCAGCCTGCCGTGACCGTTGTTTCAGCAGCGCACACTTTAACAGAAAATAAAAAATCTGAAGATACAGGAATCCCTCCTCAGGTTGAGCAGGTAAAAGAAGTAATTCCCGGAACTATCATTCCATAAAAAACGGAGAGTATATGAACATCAATCCATTTGATATTTTAAAAAATGCGCAAAAAATGCAGGAACAGATGGGCAACATTCAAGAAAAAATGGCAAACATAATTGAAACAGGCGCAGCAGGCGGCGGGTTAGTCGAAATCGATTTAAACGGAAAAATGGAATTACTTGCTGTGCGCATCGCGCCTCAAGCTGTTGAAGGAGCACAAACAGGATTTGCAGATACAGAATTTTTACAAGATTTGATTCTTTCAGCGTTTAACGATGGAATGAATAAAGTAAAAGAACGCATCGGCAGTGAATTCGGAGCAATGGCAGGGCTTAATCTGCCGGGCTTTCCCGGAATGCAATAGAGGGATCGCTTGAACCCAAACGCGCTCGACAGGTTAATCACGTTATTTTCTAAACTTCCCGGTATCGGTAAAAAAAGCGCGGGCAGAATTGTTTACCATATTTTAGACAGCAGCCCTGTTCTTGCCGCAGGTTTAGCGAAAGAGCTGCAAGGGCTTCATCAAGCGATAAGGCGCTGCAGTGTTTGCGGCGGTTTTACGGAAGCTGATCCCTGCTCTGTATGCAGCGATCCGAGCCGCGATCATTCGATCATCTGTGTAATCGAGTGTGCGCAGGATATGCGGATAATCGAAGATGCTCGTGAATTTCCAGGTGTTTATCATGTACTCGGCGGCTTGATTGCGCCGCTTGAAGGTATAAGCCCTGCAAACCTAACCATTGATAAACTTATCGAGCGTCTAAAAGAAGGCGCTGTTAACGAATTGATTCTTGCGCTTAACCCGACAGTCGAAGGCGACACCACCGCTTTATATCTCCAAAAAACTTTAAAAGATTTTCATGTTGATATTTCCCGCCTCGCTTCAGGAATGCCTGTCGGCGGAAATATCGAGTATATTGATAAATTGACTTTATCGCGGAGTTTTAGGGGAAGGGTTAAAGTTTAAGACGGTAACAACAAATATTTAAACTGTTGTTCTGTATAATTTCATTTAACGTAATAACTTTCTTGCGGTCCCAGATACGATTTTAAAAGTTCTTTTCCGTCTTTATATATTATAATACGTTCAATAATAAGCCCTGCCTCCATCGCACCGATAGAAATTTCCTGCACTCCTTGATCAAAAATAAAAGAAGTTTTATTAATTCTAATATTATTAAGAACTCCGTTACACCAATTTCTATCGTATGTGTTTCCTGCACGGAAATCCAATGGCACTGATATAATCTGAGAACAATCGTTTTTATAAAAAACCATAAACCGCAGAGGGCGCTTGTGTTGAACAGAATTTGCAGGCGTTGTCCATATTTCAACATTATATTTTCCAGCATCTTCAATTAAAAAACGATAAGTTAGAAACGGCAGGTTTTGTTTGTTTATTTCATTATTGACAGGATAATTTACAGTTGTCGGATAAACTTTCATTCCATTTGTTGCAAGGCTTCTTCCGTAATTGTAAAGTTCACTAAAGCCGCCGCTTTGAACATCTTTTTTATCGCAATAATGATGCGCTTCTATCGCAATGACACCGTTATTTTCAAAAAATGTCATAGGCGGAAAGTTTTCGGTTTTTAAAACTTTTGCTTTTATTTCTACCGCTACTGTTGTTGTTCCGTCATTAATAATTAATCGCGCATTATTAATTTTATCATATTCAGTAAGTTTATCCCTGTTAAAACTGATTGTCACTTCTTCCTGATATTCCACAATCCCTTTTAAAGATGAAATTTCCAGCCATTCATACTGTCCTTCAGGTTCGATTATATATTCTAGACTGCCTTTTCCATCATTTGCAATTTCTAAAATAACCGATGTGTTTCCTGCGTAAAGAAAATCGTTAATTTCAACGGTCATGGGTCTTCCGTATGTTTTTGTGTAGATTGCCTCTCTGTCTTTACGTGCAACAACCATACGCGGAACATCTGCCGGCTCAACTTGAATCCGCAAGGGATACCTGCAATTATCATCGTTCCATTTTGTAAAACCGATGTGATGCGCAAGTTCCATGCCTTTCCATTTGCCGTTTTTAAACAATGCAAATTCTTCAGATAACGCACAGTCTTTTTCAATACATTCAGTTACAAGTAACGCATACTTATTTGCGATCTTCTTCCCTTGATTTGCATAATGCCTGTTCTTTCCGGCATATAATTGCATTCTAAGCAGGTTAATACTTGCTTTTGCCGGAAAATATATCATACTGTAATATGCGTCTTTTTCGTTATGCGAAATTGTATTAAAAATTTCTTCGTTTTGTTTTTCGATATCATTTGCAAGGCTTAACATTCTGTCCGCTTCCAGATAATGGCAGGGATGGTAAGTGTCTGAGTTAAGCGCTTCAGGACGGCGCATTGCATTCATTTTTATGTAATTATGAAGAACACCCGCCATCTTTTTACGAATTTCTGTATTTACAACAGGGAAAGTTTTTTTAAACCACATTGCCAAATAACGATCAATGCTGTTAGGTGAATTTGTCCCCCATTTTTCAAAGTCATAGGCAAGTTCCATGAAATAAGCAAGCGGTACTTCGTTAAATTTTAAATCGCCGGCATTGACTATCCAAATATCTTTAATCCCGTAATCATAAGCCATGCACATCTGTTCCCAAGTTCTTTCAAATGCTGTAGAAGGTATCCATTCATAAGAAACAGGCCCGCCGTGATAATCAAAATGATAATACATTCCAAAGCCGCCTTTGCGCGTCCGCATTTCTTCTGTCGGCAAAGTCCGCAAAAAACCGTAATTATCTTCACATAACATACAGATAACACCGTCAAGACCGTCCCAATCTTTTAAACCTTCCGCGCAAACAGAGTTTTCATCGCCGTAATAATATTCTTCCACTTCTTTGTATAAAGCAAGAAGTTGCGGGACATCGTCAAGATTGGGATTAACATATTTTTTTATTAACTCACGTTGGTTTTTAATTATGTCTTTTAACAAATCGATATTTTCTTTAAGAGATGAATTAGTGCCGAGCATGGAGCTGTCATATTCCCCGCGCATACCGATTGTGATGATCTTCTCGTATTTACCGCTTCGTATTAACGCATCTGCCCAATATTTTAATAGCCCTTCTTTGTTAGTATAGTAATTCCAATCATTGCCGTATTCTGCCCCTCTTACTTTTTTCCATTCTTCGCTTGCGCGAAGGCAAGGTTCATGATGCGAATTGCCGATTACAACACCGTAAATGTCGGCTAACTCTTCGTTAAGTTGTCCGGGTCCGTCCAGAGGAAAGGAAGATGACCACATCGCAGGCCAGAGGTAATTGCCTTTTAAACGCAACAAAAGTTCAAAAACATGATCGTACATTTCCGCAGTAAAACCTTTAAAATGCTCAAAGGTCCAATTGCCGAAGCAGGGCCATTCATCATTAATAAAAAAACCACGGTATTTAATGCTCGGTTCTTTTGAAACAGTTTCTATTTCTTCCGTTATTTCAATTTTTTCTTTGCGTGCAGGAATTGCATCACCCCAAAAGTGAAGAGGGGAAACACCGATGAATTCCGATAAGGCAAACATACCGTATATTGTTCCGCGTTTGTCGCTTCCGCATATCAATAAAGTTTTTGATGTTTGATCAAGGTCTTTTATCAGCTTGATTATATAAACTTCTCTTTTGCCGTTAATATCAGATACATCAATTTTTTTTTCTTTTATTAATTTATCTGTGATAGGGCTTTTTCCTAATGTCGAAAAAATTATTGAAATTTCTGTATTTGATGAAAGTGATTCGGTTATTTCTGGAAGGGTGCCGATTACCTTTTCAAAGTCCGATGCGACTTTATGTGCAATTCTTTTAACTCCTTCAAATGCTTCCGCTTCAATAGTAAAATTAATTTTGTTCATTTTATTCCTTATGTGTATTATATATAAATAATTTAATTTTACCAATAGAGGTGTTTCCATACCGCTAATAAAATGTTTACAAAATAGATAAAGTAAATGTATACTATAATAACAGGAGAGAGACTATGATAGTAGATATTCAATTGGTCAATGATCCGGAATCTTTGTATAATATAGGTAATGCGGCAGGAATGATTAATAATTTTGCAGACGCTTTTGATTGCTTTCTTAAAGCGGCAAGAGAAGGTTATGCGCCCGCTCAATGCAGTCTGGGTTTTTGTTACGAGAAAGGTCATGGAGTCCCTCAGAATTACACCAAAGCTGTTGAATATTACCGTAAATCGGCAGATCAAGGATATCTCCCCGCTATTTGCAATTTAGGGTGGTGTTACGAAAGCGGTTTCGGCGTAGATCAGGACATGGATAAAGCGTTTGAATATTACCATATTGCGGCGGAACAAGGATACCCGCCCGCTCAAGGCAATTTGGGGTTTTGTTACGGAAACGGCAACGGTGTTGCAAGAGATGCAGATGTAGCTTTTAATTGGTACAGGAAAGCCGCAATTAAAGGAAACCCTTTCGCGCAATACAATTTAGGTGATAGTTATGAACACGGCAAAGGGGTAGATGTTGATATCGGTAAAGCGGTGGAATGGTATAGAAAATCAGCAGAACATGGATATGCTCCCGCGCAAAACCGTTTAGGCGCATGTTACGAAAAAGGTATCGGTGTTACTGTAAATTTGTTAAAAGCGCATGAATGGTATAATTATGCCGCAGTTCAAGGGCATCTTCTCGCCAAGAAAAATATTGAGAATTTAAGGAAACAAGGTTCGATATAAAATTTTTATAATATTTTTAATCCCATTTCACTGATAAATTTTTCATTATTTATTATTTTATTTTCTTCTATAGTAATATTCTCATAACTTTTATGTAATTTTTTTAATAATTTTATTTTTGCTTTCGCATCTTCAAAATACACAGATTGCGTATATTCTTCAATTATTTTATTAAAATAAAATTCGGCTAAATTAAAAGATAAATATATTAAATTTAATTCACTTGCTAATTCATCATGAGTCTTAGTTTCAAAAGTTGTATCTAAATTTCTTTTATAAAATTTATTAGGATGAATGTTTCTATAATATTTTATGCCTAATTTATAATATATATAATCCTGTCCTTTTTTATTCATATAATATTTTAAATTAAAAAGCACTGATTCATCAAGTTAAAATATTAAATTACAACAGTGATTCTGTATCTGGCAGGGAAACACTGTATAAATTGCCGGTTTTGCCGATACACATGTTGATATGGCAGTAGATGAAGAAGACAATGTAAATCTTGCATATTACGGTCAGAAACGGCGGACTCTATTACGCTAATAAAACCATGTTGGTAGGTTTCATAACAACAGATTGGTATGAAGGCGCGGTCTTGAAGGATTTACTGGTAAACATAAATCAAATATGTTAACATAACAAAATGAAAACCCCTCCTCTTTATTTAATAGACGCATACGGTCTTATCTACCGCTCATATTTTGCATTTTTAACACGTCCTCTGCGCAATTCAAACGGAAAAAATGTTTCCGCTCTTTTTGGATTTGCGCGCACTATAGTCTCGCTGCTCGATGACGGCGCTCCCATTGCAGATAACGAGGGGAAACGCCTCGACAAACCGGAAAAACCTCTGCGCCTTGCTGCGGTTTTCGATTCGCGCTCACCTACTTTCCGCCACATTATGTACAGCGATTACAAAGCGAACAGGCAGAAAGCGCCTGAGGATTTACATGATCAAGTTCCGTTAGTTGAAGAATTTTTAACCGCGCTCGGCATTCAATGTCTAAAAGCCGATGGATTTGAAGCTGATGATATTATCGCAACCCTTGCAGAAAAATGCAGAAGCGAAAATCGTCAATGTTATATTCTTTCTTCAGATAAAGATTTACTGCAGTTAGTAGGCGGCGGTATTTTTGAATTGCGTCCTTCAAAAATTAACAGGAGCAGCGAAGCTGCAGCTTCCGGCTCAGGTCCTTCTTGGGATATAATCGGCACTGAAGAAGTTAAAAATGAGTGGGGTGTAGAACCGTCTAAAATTCTTGATCTTCTCTCTCTTGTCGGAGACAGTTCCGATAATGTTCCCGGTGTAGCAGGAATCGGCGAGAAAACGGCGATTAAATTAATGGTGCGTTACGGTTCGCTTGACGAGATTTATAAAAACATCGCCGCTATTGAAGGCGCGACAGGAAAAAAAATAGCAGAAGGAAAAAAAAGCGCGTACTTTTCACAATCGTTAATTAGTTTGCGTTATGATGTTAAACTGCCTGTCTCTAATATTGATGATCTTTCCATTGAAAATGCTGACCGCGCTGCGGGCGCAAGCGTACTTATGAGAGAGGGCATCAGGCAAAGCGCGAAACAGCTTGATCCGCAGGCAAAAGTTGCACCTAACACAGAGAGCGGCGTTACACAGCAAGCTTCTTCTGATTCACAGGCTTCAGTTGAAAAGGAGCAAGCGGCAGTTTCGGCAGGAAATTTTTCTGCTGCCGATCCATCTCTTCTTGGAGAAGGGCTTTATAAAACTATCCTTGATATGGAAGAATTAAAGTCATTGTTAGAGAAAGCGAAAAATCAAAAACTTATCGCGCTTGATTTTGAAACAGATTCTCTTGATGCGTGGAACTCCCGCCCCATCGGTATTTCGCTCTCATTAAAACCAAAAGAAGCCTTTTATGTACCGATTGCACCTCACAGTGTAAATGCAAACCCTGTTTGTACCGAAGGTGTAAGCGCAGAACCATTGCGGCAAGCCGAACAATCTTTTTTAAATCCTGAAAAAGTACGCGCTCTTCTCACTCCGCTTTTTGCAGATAAGGAAATGACTGTCGTTGCACATAACGCAAAGTATGATTACAAAGTCAGCCGCGGATGGGGCATAGAACGATGGCAGTGCAAAATTTGGGACACGATGGTTGCCGCATGGCTTGCCGATCCTGAGCGCAACAATTATTCTTTGGATTCGCTTATTTCCTACACTTTTGACTGCACTCCGACAAGATACATCGACATTGTTGCAAAAGGCGCTGCTTTTGATTCTGTTTCTCTGGAAATTGCAACTAACTATTCCTGCGAAGATGCGGATTTTTGCATCAGACTAAAACATTACCTTGAACCGATGCTGAAAAATATCGATTCAATCAGTCTTTTTGAAAATATGGAAATGCCGCTGCTTCCGATTCTTGCAGAAATGGAAGGCGAAGGAATTAAAATCGAACCCAAGTCTCTCATCGATTACGGTGTTGAGCTGGCGCAGGAGCTTGATAAAATTCAATCTGACACATGGAGATTAGTCGGTCATGATTTTAATCTTGCTTCTACAAAGCAGCTTCAGGAAGTGCTTTTTGTTGAGCGCAAGCTCACTCCGGGAAAAAAAACAAAAACCGGTTACTCTACAGATGTTGCAGTTTTAGAAGAGCTTGCGCGTGAAGACCCTGTTCCGGCCCTTATTCTGCGCCACCGCACTTTATCAAAATTAAAATCAACTTATGTTGACACCTTAGCCGACATGGCAGACAGCGAAGGGCGTTTGCACACAAATTTTATGCAAACAGGAACGGCAACAGGCAGGCTTTCAAGCAGAGAACCGAATCTTCAGAATATTCCGATCCGCGCTGAAGAAGGGCGGCGTATCCGCGAAGCGTTTATTGCAAAGCCCGGTTGTATTTTAATTTCCGCCGACTACAGTCAAATCGAACTTGTAGTGCTGGCGCATCTTTCGCAAGATGAAAATTTAATTTCCGCTTTTAAAGAAGATCGTGATGTTCATGCGCGTACCGCGTCACTAATCTTCGGCATAGATGAAAGTGAGGTGAAAAGCGAACAGCGGCGCATGGCGAAGGTAATTAATTTCGGCGTAATTTACGGGATGAGCGCGTTCCGTCTTTCAAACGAATTAAATATCAGCCGCACAGAAGCAGGCAATTTTATTAATGCGTATTTTAACACCTACTCAAGAGTGC
>Ga0209755_10008042_pt1 | contig 11343 bp, 5 predicted proteins | sample TergutCo191P1_FD_187301 | JGI IMG/M metagenome (GOLD analysis project Ga0209755, IMG submission 187301) | Cornitermes sp. P1 segment gut microbial communities from Petit-Saut dam, French Guiana - Co191P1 (SPAdes) (version 2) | ecosystem: Host-associated > Arthropoda: Insects > Digestive system >...
GGGGAAGTAATGTGTACTACGATTTTTTTTTCCATGTACCAAACCAAATACATTTAGTTGTCTGCATTTTTTATTATCCATATACTTTCTCCTCCTTATTATCCAAGACAATCATGATTATACTACAAACCTGAAATAATTTATGGTAATTCAAATAAATTTTATATCAGCAAGGAAAACACCAGAAGAGCAAATTACTTATATTCCCAGTAGCCACCAAAATGGAAATGTACAGGATGTGTAAATAACACATGGTTGGTAATGTACACAATAATGACAAAAAGAGACTTCTCAAAGCTAAGAGCAAGGTAGGAACATATAGCTCTGGTAGCACAATCACAAAAATAATGTTCATAGGGGCAAACACATACAAAGCACTATCCATTGTGATGTCCCTGTGTCGTAAATGGATCTAAGCAAAAGCTCAAACCACAGCTGTTGCTAGGATATGAAAATGTAGCATGTGGACAAAACCTTAAAAGGATATGGGCAAAGAACGGCATGGGGGATCTCCACTCTTCAGGGAAAACCAATCACTCAGGGAAACCCAATGCATGATTACAGTGCTGCTGGTGGGAAATGGAAAGAACACAAACTACCTTCCCCTTCCCCTTTTAATTTTTTCTCTCTCTCTCCCGTGATGGAAATGTTTCAACCCTTCAAAGGGCCTTCTTAGTCCATTTACTATATGCAATGGCATGAACTAGGTCCCATTTACTTGCCACCTTATGTGGTCCTGCTTTGCAACACCTACATAATCTACAGCATTTGTAGCAGACTTGCTTCAACCCTGATGATGGTAGCAAAACTATCCTACAAAAATGTTGGTGTCCACTGATAAGGCTAGACAGTGTTATAATCCATAACACCATAGCCTGTGTAACATTTAATGATAGTTTTTCATCTTATATGCATAAATTTTTATTTTTTGGCATGAATTATGTATATGAAGCCTGTAATTCAACTGTATATGTTGTGTTTGGGTTTGTAATTTGTATGTGTATCTTTTTGTTACTAGTACGGGTTTATTGAATGTTGTTCGCTTTTTCTTTAGTTGGGGGTAAAATTGGGCTTGTTGGTGCATGCTGAAAGTTTTGTAGGGAGATATATGATGTTGTTCTATTGGTTTGTGTTTTTGTTTTGATGTAATAGTAAAGTGGGCTTTAAGAGTACTGCTCAGAACTCTTTGTTCTTCACCTGAATAAAAATTTACTACAATGCATTATGACGAATGAAACATAGAAGTTCTACAAAACAATGTTCTGGGCTCCAGCTGTAGTTTTTGTGAACTAAGGACCTGATCATTAAAAATGAGAAACAAGTACAATAACTGTCCAATAAAGATATTCATTATAAGGTCATTTCCAGTACATGTGAGAATTTATAATTAGACTCTTGTCAGTAAAATACAATAAAACTATACCATCAAATGTGAAGAAATGAGAATGAGTTTCTGATGGCAGTAAATATTAGGAATATGGTCTTCTGAGATGTTCTGCTACAGATTTTGGTATGTGGGTGCCACCATCTTCAGGGCAGAAGAGTTGCTGCTGCAAGATGGAGGAAGCTGGTTCATTCAAAATGTTGGTACCCAGCTACCAAACTACAAGGCATCTTCCCTCACATCAAAACCAAATGTCAGAACCTCAACTTTCATAAAGAAAATTCAGTCACTATGAATTGGTTCTTGGGTGACATTTGAAGAGAATGATAAAGTATTATTAATTTACACAAATCTGTCATTAGTATGTGCTATTACATATAGGATTTTGGCTCAATGGAAACTGTTTTATTAGGGTCCTGTTGCATAGCAAGTAACTGAACATTTACTTTACCTTATATACTAACACCAACATCTTCTCATTGCCATTTAAGGCTGCAAGCATCAGTGGTGTCTCTCCTGCATTATTACAGTCATATCTGTCAACACCCCATGAAATCAGAAGTTCCACAATCTTGTCATGGTCACTGTAACATGCGTACATCAATGGAGTCCATCCACTTATGTTCTTTATCAGCAATCTCCCATTGTCACTACTGAATAAAAAAAAGTAAACATAAATTTTTATTTATCAATGTCTGTATTTATTGAAAGTGTGAACACAACTTTTAGAATAAGAAGGTGAGGCTCCCACCTCAGTATTCTTTTCCATGTACATTGCTGCAAATATATCTGAGGATAGCTACAAATGACCATAACATGTAGTAGGTAACATTGGAATGGACATGTATTAACCTTGTGTTTACACTGACAATGAATACAGACATTCATAAATTTTACAAATTGCATCTCTTGGTTATTTGATTATCTTCTTGCATGGGCATTTAAACTGACAACAGATGTGCTGCAGTGTCTTTAACTCAGTACTATATTTCATAAAATGTACAACCTTAACAGACCATTAGCATATGCACTTGGATAACAAAGAACAGATGCACAAATAAACTATACATCAATAGCAAACAAGTGCCTTATGCTAGCTAAATGACACAGAAAGGCTGCCTCCTTCCCATCTATGAGTGGCATGTGAAAACAAAATTCCAGTCAATTGAAAAGTGTTATGGGTAAAACATGCTACTGCCAAGTATGGAGTAACATTACTCTCCTACCTGATATTCCCACACAAAGAGTTAACATAACCTGATATGAGATTAGTTAACTGAACAGCATACAAGTACTTCAATGGCTGCAGAAAGCGTGATCTAATTGATCTTAAAAGATGTCAGATCACTTAGTTCGAGACAGATGTTTGCATGCATACTCCACACAGAATACAAATGGCTGCATTCTTGTACTTGAAGCAGCTCATTATCACATAGTTTTAATATCACAAAACTGTAATTTTATGCTTGTCAAATTTACATACTTTAGAATGTTAATATTTTAATCATTTCAGTGAGGGTGATGCAGTACCTAGATTAGCATGTTTGACTTGTATTCCTTTATTCTAGAAGACTCCCTGAGGATGGCATGATGGTACCAAAACATGTAGGAGCTTGATATTTGTCATGAATTGTATTTTATTACGTGCATTTGTTGGTTGATATAATGATTGTAAGAATATGCATAGTATGAACAACAAAAAATTGTATACATGCATATACAATATTTGTATACATTTTTTTTTTCCATAGTCACCTACATGCCAAAGGATTTATACACAATAATTAAAAACTCTACTAAATCAATAAGAAGAAGAGTACACCTGTAACCCTAACAGCTGTCCCTGTGCCTAATTCACCACCATGCCATGAAGACATATGGGGAGGGGTTAGGGTGGAGGTATAGTTCCACTTATTCTAAAGCACTGCATTGGATGATGGTTGGTATTCATCTTCACAGAGGTTGGATGAGACCCAGAACATGTCTAGATGCTAAGGAGAAAATTTAGTAATCCAGCCCAAAGCCTTGTCACCATACATCCTTACTGAACTATCTTGGTTCCCAGATATGACTTTTCATGACCATGCAAGAGTTTCATATTAACAGCACCAGTACTGTGCTGCATGTCACTGTTAACAACAAAGATGTGTGTAGTCTTATATGTGAACTAATTTTATCACATGAACAGAGCATGTTTAATTATTCATAGTTTGCTAGATTAGTAAAGGCCAATTTATAAGCTACTAAGGAAACCTGTAGACATTCTATATGACTCAACAAAACTATATTTCAGTTTGTGGCTGGAGCAAAGGCCCCACTTTCACACTGTCACTGAGCCACTGGTTCTCATAATGAAAGAAAATGAAAATCTTTAATCAGTCCATGTAGAAATCTGACATACACATTAATTTTCCAGAGCCCCATTTTTTATGTTTATAACTTTTGAGACACGTCCAAGCAGCAATAATGTTACATCCACAAAAATAATGGAATCTGGAACAAACTTCTAGGACATTCTCCTTATCTACCTTGTTTACATGTAGGCACACATGCACAGGCAAACATGTGCACGTACATCACTAATGCCAATATTTATATTTTGAAGTCCACAGTCCACTAATAATGAATGAATGAATGAATGACCGTTAACACATATTTCATCAGAAGTGTTCCAAGGGCCACTATTACAATAATGTAGACATAACTGTTTAAAATCCTAAGAAATAATATCATTTCAGGTTGCCATTACAGTACATTGGTACTTTTAACTTTAAATACAATTTTATACTAAAATTTTACTGACTTCTTTCCTCTTTCTGATAAATACTGTTTGGTGAACTTATAGATGAAAAGTAAGTCATGATATAAAGACAACTCCATTTGATCACTACCACGTTGAAAACATAACAAATGAATAAACACAGAGAGCAAGATTTGGGATTATCACAGAACTGTGGAAGAAGATTAAAGTCTTTTGCAATGTTATGTGTCAATTGGCAAATAGTTACATTCTGGAGAAGCACAGTACCTTTCTCCACAGTGGAGTGCTTGACTCAGAAGATACATGTACAAATATTACATTCCTCTAAAATGTCAGTAACTATTTACTAGTCACAAGAATGTAACAACACAGATGGACCAAAATCTTCCAAAAGACAGTGCACCAAAATAACTAATAACAACAGAGCTGAAACAAATAGTTTATGACTCTACACACTCTACACATAATCTTCTGCTCATAGGTGAAATGCATCACTTTAGTTTAAGTTACATTTGGTTATGCAACTACTGTTCTTGTGATCAGCAATGTAACATGCCTTCTTTTCCTGTCACAGACTGACCTGATTCTTTGATTTTACACTGATAACACTGTCCACTTATTTTGGCTTCAAGACACATTTACTTGCTTCAAGCTATACATTCTTGTAAAATACAGTCATATGTACATATTTCATCACTTATTTCTTGTAACTATTTTCAGCAGCTTCTGCCATCATCAGGTGAAGTATCTACAATCTAAAATTCAGGGTAAGAAGCAATGTGTTTCTCATCCTTGTAGCACACAGCACTACTTTACTTCAGCTAGTACAGCCATACCAAAAATTGGTACCTCCTTTGAGATATATATATATATATATATATGTCTCCCATTGTTTCATATATTTTAATTCATATTATAACACACAATTTGTGTGCTGCAAATTTCATCTACAAGATGAGGGCATAGACATCACCACATCTGACCAGGACTTCAACCTGTCTAGCAAAGCTCCATACTGCAATAAATTCCAATCACCATTCCTTTATGATTAACAGGTTAGATCATCTTTTCCTTCCCATCCCACATTTAATTCTAACAGGAAAGCTCTTGTAAGTATAAAACATGCTGTATCCAAGGCAAGATTACCAAGAATGCAAATATTTCTTGATCCATGAAATTAATGTAAGACATAGAGATAGGTGTGAGAATTACAGGGGAATAGCATTACAAAATGCGACTTACAAAATTTTGGTGAATATAATTTTGGAAAAAATTAGAACATATATTGAAAAAAATACCAGGGACTATCTGAATGAATTTAGAGATGGAAGATCTGTAATTGACAACATATCTGTACTGAAAATAATAAATGAGAAAATTTGGGAATATAATCAGAGTGTACAATATCTCTTTATTGAATTTCGAAAGGCATATGACTCTATACATAGAGACACACTGTGGAAATGTATGGAAGAAATTAAAATTCCTAAAAAATGAATAAATATGTGTAAAATATGTGTACAAAAAAAAGAAGTGATGTTAGAATAGAAGGATCACTGTCATCCTTTTTTGAAAATAAAACAGGATAGAAACAGGGTGACTATCACCAATATTATTCAACTTAGCATTACAAAACGTTATACAAAGCACAAAAATGGTTTCTAGTGGTATAAAGATTGGTAAATAACAATTGAATATATTAGCATATGCAGAAGACATTGTATTAATTGGAGAAAATGAAACAGAAATAGAAAACTTTTTGTAGAAATAGAAAGCATTGCCAGAAAGTTAGGACTACACATAAACCAGGGAAAAACAAAATATACGATAGTGGAACAGAAAAACAGTTAAAAACAAAATAAAATAGGACAATTAACAATAAAAAATTATACACTTGAAAGAGTTGAAAATTTTAAATATTTAGGTGTTATACTCAATGAAAACAACAATCACCAAATATATTTACAAGAAAGAATAAAAAATGCTAACAAAACATACTGCATGCTACAAAAATTTTTTAGAAATAAAAATTTATCTAAAGAGCTAGAATTAAGACTAAAGAACACAATAATAGACAAAATTTCAACATATGCATCAGAAACCTGGATACTAACAAAGAGAGCTATAAAGCAAATAAACATATTTGAAAGGAATGTGTGTAGCAGAATTTTAGGCCCAGTATATGACAATAAAAAAAAAATTGGAGAATATTAACCAATAAACAAATTTATGCAATGGTTAAAAAGCCCACTATAACAGAGACAATAAGGTTAAATAGATTACGTTGGTTTGGGCATGTACAGAGAATGGAAGAAAACAGAATTCCCAAAAAAGTATTATATATGAATTTGGAAACAATGAGGCTGACAGGCAGACCAAGAAATTGATGGCAAGAAAGATGAAGTGAGGGAGGATGAAAGACTAATTGGTGGAAAAGGGTGGAAGGAAAGGGTATATACACAGAGAGGAATGGAAGAAGTTCCTAAGATGGCAAGGAATAATCACATTCTGCACAAGCCAAGGAACGAATGAATGATTCATTATCATACATCCAGAACTAACCTGAGTTAGCTCCTACAGTTCTCTGATAAAGCATATCACTCAGTTGACTTACAGCAGTTTGAAACTCAATATTTTCTGGTTAGGCTAAATTCCTAGTCCACCCTTGTCAAAACACAAGATGCAGTTCAGATAGTACTAGTGGACACGGTGTGGTGAGGAGTCATTGTACTTGTTCAAGTCATTCCAACAGCTCACAAATAAAGCTATCAGTAATTTGTTAGTCAGATGTGATAACACTGCATGTGACTGGCTTCATTTAAGGGACATATACGAAGCTTTAATTATTCACATCACAACACTCAACTGTCTAACATTCACAGATATTGTAACTTTGTTTCTCCTCTTCATGGTGAATCCAACTGGCCAATCATAAATGACAACATCATTGCTGTGTGGATATTAGTTACTCAATGCTACCAAAATGTGGATTTGGTAGCCACATATCACAACATTTAACTATGTCAAATCCCTTCATTTTCACTGGGAGATGCTTTCAATTTGCATGCATTGTAAAATGCATAAACTGGGCACACAAAAACACTGCAAGTTCTGTCACTAACTGTATGATGAAATATTATTATAACATATAATTCTTGAAAAATCAGATTCAGGCACACAGGAGTGGGAACTAACAACAGAATCAAAAGATGTGCCAAAACTTGTCCAAGCTATTGCATTTCTTGAATAAAGGTGTAGGGCTCTTCAACTTATTCACAACCAACATCCATACAAGCCTACAAAATCTTCTATCAATTACAAAGGTGGTCAACAAACCCATGTTGTCACATATCTACTCAGGTACAATGCCCATGTTGCAAGGACATACATTATTTTCTCAAACGTGACAAACTTAAAACATGCAATCATGGCAACTCCATAACTTTGTGAGAAAAGCTCAACTGTGTTTCGTATGCTTCAGAGCTAATGTTGTTTCTCACCATTAGATACATTCAAGTCACAAATGCATGAACAGAAGATGCCACACACTATTGAATTTAGGTGTATAACCACAAATAATAAACAGCACAATTCAAATACAAGAGAAACTGCCTCTGACTTGTTGGACAGCCAAAAATAATACTTGCTGCACAGTGATGGGCAAACCGCACAAAAGGTCTTGCTTGCTACTTGACAGCGTGCACATTCATAACAAGGTTGGTCCATATGCACCACACACAGCATTAGTAGGCTCTCTCACCTTATTACAGAAAGACTTATTCAATGTCTGATGTTAAGCAAGTCTAAGAATCGTGCTTCCATTCACAGCATCAGTGAGAAATCCACAAAGACACATCACACAGTCTTACTTCACTTCATACCTAGGTACTATTGCCACAAGATACTGGACTCCATCATCCTATTTGACATCCTCAGTATGAAGTCAGGCACTAAAACAGACACTGTGGAGTGGAATATTCCAAAGAATGTACAACTAGTGGATGAAACCTTTAATCATGGCAGCATTGATCTTCTAATAGATGCAGACTTACTCTATGAGATTCAATGCTCTGGCTACTTATTCCTCCTCAAGACATTAATATATAAAAAAAGCCAACAGCTTGGATGGGTGGTATCCTGTTGTGTTAACTGTATTAACAAATAACACATATACACTGCTTTGTCTGACACCATACAAGCATTATTTCTTAATACAGATTACACAATGGGATGCAAAACAATAAATTTGTACTTGCAGGTCAAGCTAGAAGCTTCAACCAACACAAAAATGTGAAAAGGAAAATTCTTAATTGCAATTCCAACATATATTACAACTGGCGATGTGTCAAAAAAGGTCTTATTCCAAAATATGCAAGAATCAAAATTCTGAATATTCATTCATTTATTTGCATTCATACTCCATGACTGGTACACAAACACTGGACACAGCAAGTGTCAACAAGATAATTGTTCTAAATATCAATCAGAACCTGTCCAGTTACAAACAACAATGCAGCATCTATCCTTCGCATCTAAGCTACAGTATTATCCATATAGTGCATCATACAAAATATCATTCAAGCCTTAATTTAACCCATTTTACTTTCGTGTAAGAATGGTGATGGACTATTCAAAATATGTAATGATAATAAGTCCAAAAAGAAAACAATCTATATAAAATTAAATCCTATATTATTGTATAAAATATTTAAAATACACTCCTATTATTAAAATCAGATGGTGTCATAAATAAAATATACATCCAACACATAAAGAGATTGTTGTAATAAAAATTTCCACAAAACTTTGTTACATAGTTCAATATTATCTGACAATTTCCTAACTTCCAGTGGAGGCTTATTATATACCTTGACACCCTAGCAGCAGGACCCTTTCTCAAACATCTTTAGGTTAGTCATTGGTTGGAAGAAATTGGGGTTGCCCTTTGTATTGAATTTATGTAATTCCAAATTTATTTCAAACAAATCTTTATTATGTATCATAAACAAGGTTATAGACAATATGTATTGTGAAACTAAAGGTAATATTTGCAAAGTTTTGAAGAATTCTCTACAAAAATCTTAGGTTTGGTGCCCATTATTATTCTAATAATTCTTTTTTGAAGCTTAACTATGTTGACACTCTGTGTTGAATTTCCCCCCAAAAATAAGTCTGTATGTCATAGCTGAATGAAAATAAGCACAATAGATAATTTTTAGTGATACAAATGATAATATTGATCTTGTTATCCTAATCATAAAACAGGTCTCATTCAATTTTGGGGGTTATCATTGCAATATTATTCTTCCAAGACGTTGTGCTGTCAATTAGTAATCCAAGAAACTTTAAGTCTGTATTATTTGATACAGTCCTATTGTCATAATTAATACATATTGCTGTAGAAAATTATTTTTTGAATGAAATTGCATAAAGCATGTTGTACTAAAATTCAGAGAAAGTGAGTTTCTGTTGAACAATTCATTCATTTTTTTAAACACCCAATTTAAATTCCATTCTAAATCAGTAATGTTAGGATTGCTAACAATTACACTAGTGTCATCTGCAAACAAAATGGTTTTGAGATTAATCCTTATATTTTCAAAGTTTGTTATTTTTGGTAGGTTGTTAATATACAGTAAAAGACTAGGAGACCAAGTATTGAACCTTGTGGTACACCATATGTGATGGTACCTCAATTACAGATATTTAAATGAGATAATTTTCCACTGAGTAACACTCTTTGATTTCCATTTTATAGAAAAGACCTAATTAACTTATACATATAAATCTTATTGTAGTACCGTGCATTTTTTGTAGAATCACTTCGATTTATCAACCAACGAATGCACATATAATTTCACATAAAACACGTTTAAAACATTTTAAAACACTCCGACATGTTCCAATCTTGTCAGATCATCATCAGAGAGCTTTGTTCCTTGCTAAAGTTATGTTACAGTATTCACAATTCAATATGTATTTGCAAACGAGGTGTTGTGGCAGCATATCTGTAAATAATTATACTATTAAGTATATTGTCAAAACAGCTACGTGGGTAAATACATAATGATAGTTTTTTATATATACAAATAGTTAGGCTAAATGGATTGTGCGGCAGTTTACTTACCATGTTGTGTAGGAATGTGTTGTGGAGCAGTGGCTCGGTGTGCTTTGTATGCTGAGTAATGAGAGACTGGTTAAGGGTTGCGTGGAAGTATGTTTGTTGTATTCGTGAGTTCATAGAGGGGGTTGATATCACCAATTTGTTGTTCTGTAATCAGTATTTTGTGTAGGTGAAATATTTGTATTTATAGGGTCTCCCAGCAGTTCATACATGTACTTTTACGACATGTTTTTAATAGTTGCAGCGTGTTTTCTATTGTCTCGTATTCGTGTCTGTTTTGTAGGATGTGCATGGCATAGGCGGATTGCGGATTATTGGTTCTTATGTACCTTATATGTTCTTTGTGTCTTATGTCTATGGATCTTCCGGACTGTCCGACGTATGCTTTGTTACATGCATTACATTTTAGTTTATATATTCTGCTTGGGTTCTTATTACTTTGTTTTTTTGGATAATTATTGTTGTAAAGTGTTCTTTGCTCTGAATGCTATATTCAAATCAGTGTGTTTGAACAGGTTCATGATACGTCTTATCATTGGGCTATAGTAGTTAGAGGTTACCCATTTTCTTTTGTTATATGGAATTGTGGGGGGGTGTTGTTGGTGTTTCCTACTTATTAGTTTTGCTCCGAGATCATTTATGATGCCTATTGGATATCCATTGTTTTTAGCCATGGTAATTATTGCTTTCCATTCTTCCTGTTTTGATTCTTTTGTAATGGGAAGGGTCAACATTCTGTGTATGTAGTATTTGAATGTTGCTATTTTATGTTCGTATGGGTGGTTCGAGGAAAATTGGATAGTGGTATCAGTACCTGTACATTTTCTGTAAACACTTATGTCAATATTATTGTTGTTTCTGTGTATAGTAATGTCCAAGTAATTTATTGTATTGTTTTCTTCAGTAGACATTTTGAACTGGAGGTTTTGGTCTATCTTGTTCATTTCTTCTAAGACTGTTTGTTCATTTTTTTTTGTTTTGATCATATATGATTAAGATGTCGTCAAAGTAACGTTTGTAGTATACTATTTCTTTGCTCTCAAGCCATTGTTTTATGTAAGTTTCCTCTATATA
>Ga0209755_10008043_pt1 | contig 11343 bp, 9 predicted proteins | sample TergutCo191P1_FD_187301 | JGI IMG/M metagenome (GOLD analysis project Ga0209755, IMG submission 187301) | Cornitermes sp. P1 segment gut microbial communities from Petit-Saut dam, French Guiana - Co191P1 (SPAdes) (version 2) | ecosystem: Host-associated > Arthropoda: Insects > Digestive system >...
TGAACATAGTGCCTTTAAAGACCAAGTTACATCCGTGCATGCGGGGTCCGAAGGTGGAAATGACACCATCGCCACCTGTTGTACGGTACTGAGAGTGTTTGCTAGTTTTGTGTTTCTTGGAACTTAAAGTATTAAATTCATGACCGTCCCTAAAGTAAATTTAGCTTCTGTTTTTTTAAAGGTTATTTTACTTTTGTATCTTCTCGCGTGAGCAGATGTGTCCAATATATCTACATGTTAATATAGCAGTCCGTCAACCGCGAATACCAAATGTCCGTAGTTTTCCATTTGTGTCCAGTTATACGAAGTGCTGTTTGGTTTAATGTATCTGCGGTTTTCAATTTTTGTACACACGGAACCATCTGTGGCTTCTGCTGGGGGACAAATCTGTAATGGCACCCGAAACCAGTTTTTTTTTATCGTAGAGGCTACTATTGTTATGGTTATTTTAGTGACATGTTTTATGTATCGGTGTTATTGTTAAAACATCGTACTGTCCATATGTGTGTTTAGTGAACGAACATTCACGATTGGTGTGGGAACTGTTAAGTTTGTAAGAGTTGCGAACGCACAAGTCGCCAAACTTATTTAAGCTAGCACCGATATTTTTCATTTATAGACATATGTTCATTGTTCTTTCCTCCTCATGCTGCAAGCGATTGACTTAACGTATACACAGCGTGAACGAGCAACAGAGGATATGTACTGCTTTGATGGTTTAGGTGCGATCCGAATTACACGTTTCCACTTGGGTATTAATTGTATTTGAAGTTGGGAATTTATTATGCGTTCGGAATAAGTGGTCTATGTAATTCTTGATTATGAGTTAAAATTACACTGGGCAACAAAATTTAACTTTTTTTTGTCCCACGAACTTCAAGAGATGAACTTAGCAGTAATGTTTATGCTGAATTAAGATATGTATACAGAATTTTTCTATCAGGCAAGGTTTCAAAGATACAGAAGAGTCTAGATGTGCAAAATAGTACTTTACGTGCTCATGAAACAGGCAGAAGATTTCCTCTAAAATGAAGAGGCATATGACTTTCACCTATATTTGGCGTCAGGTACATCCCTCTTCACTGCCCAGCAATAGTCTGCCAACATACCTGAGGTCCACTTGCCTTGGTAACTCTTTTCCATAGCCATAATGTCTTGGTGAAATCTTTCACCGTGTTCGTCACTGACTTCGTCGAGATTTTCTGGGAAAAAAAATCCAAGTGTGACTCCAGAAAGTGGATTTTCAGACTCATATTTCATCCCGTAGCTTTGTACGAAATCAATAGGTCCTGCACAACATCCTGATAGTTCGCTGCTTTGTGGTTTCCTAAGGCGTCCTCGCAAATCCTCTTAAATGACAACCATGCATTTCTTTCAGTCTCTTTCAGGTCTTCATCGAACTGTTTGTCTTTCATCAGTTCCCTGATCTGGGGTCCTATAAATATACCTTCTTTGATTTTTTCGTCACTCACGTTTGGGAACCTATTCCTCACATATTCGAATCCACGACCGGTTTTATCCATACCTTTCACAAAATTTTTAATGAGGCCCAGCTTTATTTGCAAAGGGGGTAGATAAATTTTCTCCGGAAGACCAAGAGAAGGATTGATGACTTTTTCTCCCCTGGGTGTCAGTGATGTTCGTTTAGGCCACAGTTTATTTACATGGTGTTTCTTCTTGTCGCGGGTGTCCCACTCGCACAGGAAACAGCAGTATTTTGTGCACCCGAGTTGCATTCCGAGGAACAGTGCCACAGCCTTAGATCACCACAAAACTTCCACTTAAATTCGTCATACTTAATCTATCCCAACAGTAACTTCATGCTTTCGTAACTTTCCTTCATGTTGGCTGCATGAACCAAAGGAACGGAGGGCAATCTATTTCTGTTGTGGAGTAGAACCAACTTCAGGCTCACTTTTGACGAATCAATGAACAAGCGCCACTGATCTGGGTTATATTCATGGCCAAGAACTTCCATAACGGAACAAGCATCATTGCAAAATACGACACCATCTTCCTGGGAGAAGAAATCCTTGAATTCTTCATGGCACCCACGGTAAAAACACACCTTAAAGTTCCGGCGCAGAAGATCCTTTCAACCTGGAGCCTAAAATTTCAGCTTGTTTCTTTCACAGATTCAAATCGCTAACGATATCATTCGGGTCCCCTTGATTCAGCGGGTGTGGTTAATTGAAAGAACAGACTCCTCCAAATGTTGGATCACAATCCATATTGTTGTTAGCTTGGCCTACATCTTCATCACTTGACTCACTGTCACTCAGTGAAAAATGTGGGTGATAGAGAAATTCTGGAAACGTATTTGAATTCAGCGTCCAAAAATACATCAGAAACATTTTTCCTTATGGGACAAACTCTATGTTGACCATTGTTGTTATTAATGTCGTATGTGGTCTAATGCTTTTGTGTGTGTTTGTGTGTGTGTATTTGTGCGTCTTTCGTAATTCTCGTGTTACGTGTCTGTGTGTGGCGTATGTAGGTGTGTGTTTACCATTACAGTTCCAACTTTCAGAATAGATTCCCCAGTATGCCAGATTACCCACTGTTCGTTACGTTTTCACACACTGTCAGTGTTCTGCGAGCAGTAATGGACATGGGATATCTTTCAGCTGTCGAGACCTGAGCATCACCTGCACTTACCGCTGATACCGTTACGCATCACGTACTCGTAGTAGAAGATGCCTAACGGGCACGGCGATCTGTTGAATTTGGAAACATTTGTAACGTTAACATTCTCACCGCTTAAGGACCCCGGTGTACGGAAGTCCACTCACACATAACTTTTTTGCATGAATAACAACAGTTTTTGTGCCAGAGGTGTGATTGCATGTGTCTCGTGGTGCGTAGCATTATTCCCACGAGGAATGATACTCATTCCTTCGAAGGCGGCTTCCATCGTGGCACAGTGCCACAACACGTGTGCTACGTGACCGAACCCAACCGGAAATTCGTTACTGTATGACGGAATGTGGCATGATGCTTCTTCCTGACTTTTCCTGCCATATATATTGATTGTTATGGGACAACCGCTTCAGATGGGATTCCTACCGCAGTGTAATGCTGTATGTGAGATGACTGCTTTTTGAATTGGGTTGGTCGAATTGGTTGGAACTGTGCTTGAACCCTGTCGCTGTATTAATGAAGAATGAGTTTGACTCCTCCGGGTGGCCGGTTCTACTGATTGGCAATTTTCTCATTTCGCGTAAATGATAGGATGGTGTATAAATAGAACTTTTTTTTTACATGTCGTAAAAGCCCCTAGTGGGTCAGGACCTTTTTCTCGAGGCTTCACAATCACACTCCTACACATAACACTCGGTAGGGCTCCTCTGGACGAGTGATCAGCCCGACACAGAGACCTCTGCCTGACAACACACAACACTCACAAACATCCATGCCCGCGCGCGGGATTCGAACCCTTAATCCCAGCAGGCGAGTGCCCGCAGACCCGCGCCTTAGACCGCGTGGTTACTGGGCTCGGGTGTAAATAGGACACGCTTCTTAAAGTCATTACTTGATAATGATGCGCGGGGAACCTTTACATCTCAGGCGCTGCTGTGTAACCCTGCAGTTTAAACCGCGGTGTCAATTTTGCATTGTTTGTATATGCTTGTTTCGATTCAAATATCGAATTTAAAATGTGTCCGGATGTTTCAATTTATTTCCTAGTCCTGATGTTATATGAGGAGCCTGGGTGAAGTGCATTGGTGTGGCTGTGATAACTTCAGAGGGTTTGCCGAGTTTATAATCGTTAGGAATGTGATATAGTGGAACGTTACTTGCTTGAAATATTTCGTGTAAGTGTGCCAAATACGCAGAGGGTTGTACAGAAGGTTTGCTGGGAAACAAACTAATTTGCCGCTGATTCGCATAAGTAATTTCTGTAACTGTATTTCACATGGTGTCCTATACCTCAAGAGCTCGTACGTTGGGTGCCGGCTGAAGTATCAAGAGTGACGACTGTCTGGCAAAATTGTTCATGTTGCTGATGCCAGGATCGTGTTCAGTGTGCCACGATATCTGCCTCGCGCATTCATTGGGAGTTGGTTTCATAATCACTCCTTGATCTCGGTAGAAGTTACAGCGTTTGTGCAATCCGTAATGGTAAGGAATCCACGAATTAATTACCTCCACAAATACTTGTTAACAAGTTAAGGTAATTGTACAGTTTTTATTTCCTTGTTACGCTCCTTCCTCATGGCCCATAGATTAGGAAAAGCAGTTCTGGACTGGAATTAAAGTTCTGCTTCGGAAGATTTTACAGCCCGAGGATGTAACTCTAGTCTGAGGTGAACAACCACTTGGTATCCTGTGACGGGCATGATACAGGCTGTTTATTTCGTACTTCCACAATGTGCGTGTGCTTTATGTATGTTCGCAAAACTATCTCCGTGGAGCAGACTTCTTCGCCAGGAGATAATGGTTTATTAGCCAGTCAAGAAATTCCCTACATTTTAAGGAACCAGAAGGTTGATTACCGCGTTTATTAATGCTCGCCACTTGTCCTTGTCCTGAGTCACATGAATCATTTCCACGTTCTCTTAATATTCATTTTAATACTGTCCTCCACCCCGTCCTGCGTGGAGGTTAAAGAAAGAGAAAAGCTGTACCTCTTCTCCCCCTCTGTGCCTTCATGACATGTTGTAAGGAGTAATTTACCTGTGCCTCCCGTCTGTGCGTAGGTCTTCAAAGTGATCTCTTCCCTTGAAACTTCCCCACCCGAACTGTTTACGTGTTTCTGTTACGCCCATGCATGCCCCATGCTACCCCTCGTATCCTGTTTGACTAGAGCACCCGAATATTAGAGAGTATAAACGATGAAGCACCTCATTGTACAGTATTTATTGTCTCCACTTACTCACCCCTCTCCCGATACTGGTGTACATATTTACATATTGTTTACGATGGTCCTGTTCGGAACTCTTTAAAGTAATTTCTTTCTTGTACAAAAGTACTCAACTGCAGGTGAATTGTCAGTACATGCACCTCATGATATCAAAAGAGCCGGAACTTTATATCCGTATTAATTATACCTTTAATTTTTTTTTTGTAATTTTTTGTACCTTTTTCCATTATTTAATAAGTACTAATTACCCAGTTCTCAGGGCGGATGTTTGCGAAGAGTGGGGAGACCCGGAACTGCGAACAGCACACACCGCTGGCAGGTATAGTGCGTATAGCTACTATCCCCCTGCGGACCTATCATTTTCGAGCTTCGTTAAATTGTTGATTTTTATAAATGTGCATGCAGCATGGAAATTTGGAATTGAAGCTTGGGTACTGAAGAAAAGAGAGGAACAGCGTTTAGAAACAGCACAAATGAAATTTTTGAGACACCTACTTGTAATAACAAAACTAGATAAAGAAAAGATTCAATGTATTAGGCAAAAAACTGGAGCACAGAACACAGTAAAGGAAATAAAACAGTACCAGAAAAGTGGCTACAACATGTACAGAGGATGGACACAGACTACTAAAACAAGCACTACAATATAAAGCAAAAGGACGAAGGAACATAGGACGAGCGAAGAAGAGATGGAGGGACCAACTTCATCTTGAGGATCAAGGAACAGGAAACACGCCTAACCCTTCAGGAGCATGATGATGATGATAAATGTGCATGGAAGACAGGTATATGCGTATGCACGTTTTGTTGTTTAAACTTTTAATGCCCAGCGGTCAGTTCACTTACAGCAAGGCATGCAATTCGGAAATTCGGAATGAGATTATTTCTCCATGCAGCGTTAACTGGTTGGTTTTTCTAAGCTAGACGGAGTGTGTTTACTGCGCGGTACGGACTGAATCTCTAAGTATGACTCGGGTTAATTTTCGTCTTGAAAGGGTTCATCACCTCTCACATTATAATAAAGAATGAGACAGTGCGATCGGGGCTGAAAATAAATTAAAAATGACCTTTTAAAATGTAGACTTCTTGTTGCTAGCCAGTACGATAGATAAATAATTACTATTTTGCTGATAGGGGAATGGGCGACTTTGCTTTTCTGTGATGAAACTTGTGTTTGTTATTTGTGCTGTAATTGGCGCAGGAGGCAAAACAGAGGCAGTTAGGATATGCTGTTGTTGACTCTAATTGGAGAATGGACTCTTCGGAACTTATTGCTAACTTCAGAGTTCGGAAACAGACGAGCTGCGGAAGGAAATTATTTAAACAGACTTATACGTTTGCCACATTGTTCTTAGCGAACCGAACTTGCGTTGTGGAATTTGAGGTTCTCACGCCGGTGACTACGAAAATTACTGTGTGCTGGGTTGTGACGTCATTAATCTTTGTGCTATTAATTGGCGTTTCGGAGGAACCTGCTGTTTCCATCATCATGGTTGACTGGAGTCATTTAAATTTGTGGCTATGGATACGTGTAGTAATCACTTCACAGTTAGTTGCTTTCATCTTCAAGAATTCATATGTTAATACGGAGGGGGTTGTCTGCCCGCTACTAATATTGTACCGAACTAATTTGGGCACGCTGTTTTAGTTCTGATAAAAGAAGTCAGATATTTTGGGGGTATTTAAGATGAGTGATAGCACAGCTTAGGTTAGTCGACGGAGTCCAGGGGTCAGTCACCCCACCAGCGAACTGACCCGGTCTTCTTCTTCTTCTTTTTTTTTGAGAATCGGTAATGGAATATTCTACATATCTAAGCATACCTTACAGCAAATGAGTTATTAGATACTAATTTAAACTAATGGATTCGCTGTTACGTTGTAACGGGTGAGATGTTGCAGGCTGAGGAATGCTTGTTGTGGTGAAGCTGGTGGCTTGTTCGGCTGTTACGTAATTGGTTATGTTTCTGAAGTGTGTAGTCTAAGGCTGAAAATCATTTAAGTCTGTCTGTAATAACCGATTGTTTGTATCATAAGATGCTTCGTTAGTCAGCACATAGCCCGCGTCACGACTGTGGCTATAATGAACGTGACGGACCGTGACATATTTGCCATTTGTTTGTACTGCTTAACTACTAAGATGTCACATAGACTCTTTTTAATGTCCTTCGTTAAACGTTCACTGAATTCACAATTATGGAGCGGAATTTATTGCGTATGATGACATTTACGTACGTAGATTTGTTGCGGTAAATGTTCCACCCCTTTAATGAGATATTCGATGACAGGTTTGCTTGTGGCAACACTCAGAGATGCGAAGACATTCTTGGATTCACGTTATAGATAGAAACTTTCTTCCAAGCGACAGCCTTAAAACCTTGACAAATATTTTGTTTTCCGTTAAAAGTATTCAGCTGTTTTTGGAGTGTAACATGAACAGTACACATTTTTGTCATACGTCCAGGTTACCCTTGTCCACCTTCGTCGTAATTAGAATGCAAGCCACCATTTAATATGGTCCCACCACAGCAATTGCATCACTCTTACCTGCCCCTTCTGTGTTCACATTCTTTGAAAACCGGGGTTGCGGGTCAGAGTCTCACTCGATGCATATATATATATATATATATATATATATATATATTGTATGTTTGTGTTTTCTCTGCATGTTTTATGTTCTCCCGTGTAGCTGCAGGCCTTGCCATGGGCCTCTTACCTGTTCCATTGCCCCATAGAATGTCTAGAATATCATAATTTCAGAAGCTGATTTCGCCTTGAAACAGAGGGCCTAAACTATAGAGCTGCGGAAGAAAGTAAACGCTACTGAAGTATTAATTATGTCTGATTTGACCTCTTTGTTTTCGTTATGGTTTGTGCTTTGTAATGCTTTATATGTGACGCTTCGTGCCACTCTCTAAACCCGTTGTCGTGTGTCAATTGTTTTAGTTGGTGTGAGGAAGCTGGCTGTTACCACTACAGCATTACCACTTGACTGTGATTGATTACCCGGAGCCAAGAAAAATTGGAAGTTATTGATATGTGAAATACGGCCCTTCTCGTTTGAAAGCCGTAGATCCGTTAGGTTATGGCCAGCTGTACGCGCGCGGTTGGATGCACATTCACACTGTCATGCTGGCAACATTGGCCATGCAAAGTGAAGCCAAAACATTGGTCATTGCATGTATTGTGCTTTCCGGTTTTAGGCACGTATTTTGGAAGCTGTAAATGTGACTTGCAATTTAACCAGCCTGTAAGAGGAAGGATTTTAGTCACATTTTTAAGCTTTTAAGTAAAACGGACATGTTTATTTTAACGTGGAATGAGACTGCTTGATGTGTAGGCGTGTCGGATCCATTCTAGACAAATTGTATTTCCGTAATTACTGTTTTCGTGAACAATTTTTCAGTTCCGTTCACATTAGTTTTCCCTACTTTTATGTACAAACACTCTGATAATAGCAACGTCACGTATTGTCGTGTCAGGTGGGGATTAATTCGTGACAGTGTTATTGGTCCATTCTTAAACTCGAGCTGACAGTCTCCCCCCCACCCGCAGAAGTGTCAGTGTATCTATACTCTAGCCAGCGTGCAGCGGTTGAAGTGTCAGCAGACTTCCGTGCTTGTGTACCCATTTGCTGCGGCTTTATATCCATCTGTTTCATATAACTGTGATTCTATAAACTTAGTTCCACCTCTACATGCTAACCAGAACTTTGGGGTTGTTGTTGTGGTGAACGCAAAGGTTGAATGTAACGTAATTTACTTTGGGATGATGCCGAATTTTCGGAGGGAAATGCTGTCTTCATTTTCAGGGCAGTAGGGCGACTCATGTGTTCTGAAGATGGAGGCAGTACATCCCTCCAAAAGTACGGTATCTGTCCCTGAAACTACGGGGCATCGCATCTCAGAAGGTTATGTTTTTCGTGCCTGATTATGTGCGAATGAGTTAGGTTTATTTTTAATTTCACAGTTTCCTTACTAATTACTCATCTAGATTTGGTGAGAATTTTACTGGTTCGAGATGTCTGTATGCTTGCGATTTTAATGTAAATCGTGTAAATTTTAATTTATAATTGTTAACATAAATTTTTGTTGTAATAGTTTGCTTGACAGTTGTAATTCTACCATTTGCACTCAACGCAGTTCCAGCTTAATTATTTATATATTTTGCGTATCAGTACGCCCTGAGCATGACTATAGATAGTAGTCGAAACATGTTGCAATAGCCTACACGTATGTATGTACATATAAATTACTGCAATTACTTGGAAAATATATTCACTTTTGTAAGTTGTGTTTTATCTGGAAGGGAAGTTACAGTACTGAAATAACAGTTCCGTTAGGCTGTTAAGTAAACAAAAATTTGACACACTTCACAGCTGCAGCTCATATACCTTAATGTAGTCTGTTCGTGGTTGTCGTCGTCGTCGTCGCGTTACTTAAATTTTCCTGCGCGAATTCTCTCGCACAGATAGCGAACGTTTGTAGAGTTGAGCTTTAGAGGTTGGCAATCTACGTTTAGCTATGTTCTAAGTGAGGGAAATCTAATTTTATCGGCTCGAGAGAGAAACCACGGCCAGAAGCTGATCTCGTCTCTTGTCACGTCCCTCCTAGCACTGTCAAAGTTCCTAGGAATATCTTCTCATCACCCATTTCATTACCACGAAGAAGTACCCTTATCATTTTCGACCTCTTTCGACCAAGCTGGCCATCAGCTGCCACAACCCGGCCACTGGCATGTCTGTATCTATATATCAGAGCCCCCAGATTACCCCGGGAAGATGACACATGTAATGTTGGGCGAAATGTCGGGTAGTCTTCCTTCATTTATGCGCCCTAATCCCGAAAGCCGATTTACTGTATTGAATGCCAGCGTTTGAGTCTAAGGACTGAGAGAGAGAGAGGTCTGCTGGTCGACTGGGAAAGTCAAAGAGATTCAAGACACAGCAGAGCACGCACACCTTCCCCTCTCACAAGAACATACGTAGACCGCATGCGTGCCTTTATATAACGCTAACTTGAACATACATTTAGCAGAATATTTCGGTATTTGTAGATGGTGGCTTATGAATGATTGTATCAGGCCTTTGAATACTGAGTTCCTATTACACATTTTTTTCCAGCTAAACGCGGAACCCGCTCGTAGCTGCGTTGTTGCCTTGCCACCGATGACGACCTCCGCTCTGCAGTATTCATTTCTACGACCAAAAAGAGCCATCTGTATATATCGAAAGGAAAAGTCCAATAGGTGCCACTGTCGGATCACTTTTCCACGCGCTTCTGGTAAATGATGTGCTTTTGTTGTTGGCAGTTCCGTGCCGAATATTAAATTGGCCGTGTATTGCGTGTGACTCCAAAAAATGACTAAGGCATTCTGCTGGCAGCAGGAATTTCCTTACGATGTGCACAGTGTTACTGAATGTGTTGGCACAATTTCTCCTTGGAAGAAATTTTTCGTGTGCTGGAAGGACTTGTTAATTCATTAATTCATTTAGTAGTTTGTCTTACGACAGGTCCAAAGCCTCTTCCAAAGCGGACTGTCCACATAGTGCGCTCTAGAGCTTCCTCCTTCAAATTAGAGCATCTACTCCTTTCCTTAAGGTCATCCAGTAGCTTCCTACGTCTTCTTTCTCGTCTTCCTGTCACTTCTATCCCCCCCATTTACCTTTCCTTCAATAACCCGTCGTAGAAAGCAGTTTCTACGCAAGATGTGACCAATCCAGTTATTTCCGTTTACTTATTTCATGTAGGATATTCCTCTGCTCCTTGACTCTAAGTAAAACTTCTTCATTTCTCACATGATCGGTCCAACTGATCTTTTCCATCCTTCTCCAGCAGCACATTTCAAAACTCTTCAGGTGTTTCTGATCTACTGCCCGAAGCGTCCAGGTTTCAGTGCCATATAAAGCTATGCTCCAAATGTACACTTCACTAGCTTCTTCCTCAATTCCAAGTCCAATGTGCTAGTAAAAAGAGCCCTCTTCTTGTTGAATGCAGCTTTAGCCGTAGCAGTCCTACATTTAATTTCACAAGTAAATCTTCGACTTTTGTTACTTTTTAATATATACAGATAAATTTTGCGGTTCAGTGGACATGAAACAGTTATTTGAAATTGGGAACGTATTTAATCTGATTGCTTTTCATATGGTTTTGTGAATACTGACTGATGCAACCGTGTGTCACATTGTCATTATAAAACCGTCTGAAATTGAGTACAGTGGTGGAAAGTACATTTTAAGAGTATGCGTTCGCTAGTTCTCCTCTTGGACCCTTGGTACGAAGGGTTTGGAACTCCGAATCAACGCCTTGCTAATGCACAAGTGTTAATAATCTTACTGTTCATATGTGTAACGTTTGTTTCGTTTCGAGCTTGTGCGTACAAGAGTTTTGAAATAATGGATGTTAAACTATTTTAACTGTCTGGTACGGGATGACAGTGAGGTCCGTGTTGTATAGAATATGTAATTGAATCCAGTTCGTATA
>Ga0209755_10008044_pt1 | contig 11342 bp, 9 predicted proteins | sample TergutCo191P1_FD_187301 | JGI IMG/M metagenome (GOLD analysis project Ga0209755, IMG submission 187301) | Cornitermes sp. P1 segment gut microbial communities from Petit-Saut dam, French Guiana - Co191P1 (SPAdes) (version 2) | ecosystem: Host-associated > Arthropoda: Insects > Digestive system >...
GGTAGCTATCGTTCTGATAGGTTTGATTTTGATACTTACCGGTTGTCCGGGCGGATCACGATCAAATGATCCTAATTATGCAATCGATATTTCTATCTTCCACGAAACAGGAAATCATCCGCAGCCTGCCGCAAATCATCCAATCTATGCATATCTTAAAGACAAACTGAATGTTACTTTCACTTGGGACATTCTTGTCGGTGATATAGCTCAAAGACGCGGTACAATGGTTGCCGGCGGTGATTATCCTGATATCCTTGAATTAAGAGGAAACGAATGGATTGATGCCGGAGCTTTAATACCTTTGGAAGATTTAATCGAACAATACGGACCTAGAATTAAAGCGCTTTACAAAGATGTCTGGAATCAGATGAAATCCGCCGACGGTCATATTTATTATCTTGTAAATTACGGCGTATTCCAGGGTATTGATCATACACCGGATTATAATCAAACGGCTTTCTGGATTCAGAAAGATATTTTAAAACAAGCCGGTTATCCGAAAGTAGTCACATTGGATGACTATTTTGGTCTAATAGAAAATTATTATAGAAGAAATCCGACCATTAACGGTCAGCCTACTATTCCTTTCACAGTTCTTACACATGACTGGCGCGCATTCGAGTTATGGAATCCGCCTAACTTCCTTGCTGGTAATCCAAATGACGGAAACGGCGTAATTAATCCTAATACTTATGAATATAAAACCTTCTTTACAATGGATATTTCCAAACGCTGGTTCCAGTACTTTAACGGACTTAATGCCCGCGGTCTCATTGACAGAACAGCCTTTACCGATAATTACGATCAATATCAGGCAAAAATTGCCGCAGGTCGTGTATTGGGTCAGAGCGTTCAGGGCTGGCAGTTTATGTATTCAGCAGACCTTGCAAATCGTGACAGGGGCGAAAATAACAGAACAATGGCTCCTCTTGCTGTAGTATTTGATTCCAGTATCAAACCATGGTACCGCAACGTAACAATTCCCAACCTCCTTCGCGGAATGGGTATCAGCGTCAGCGCGAAAGATCCTGTAAGGATTATCAGATTTATCAACGAGCTTCTTGCTGAAGATGTTCAGCGGGTATTAAGATGGGGTCTTGAAGGTCAGCACTGGCAATATGGTTCTGACGGCGTGCCGTATCGTACACAGCAGCAGAGAGATAACTGGCAGAATGATAACTGGCAAACTCTGAACCGCGCAAGGCTTATGGACGATATTTTCCCGAAAATTGAAGGTTCTTTCTCTGATGGTAATCCCAGTGATTTAAATTATTTGCTTTCTGAAAGAACAGCGACTCTTCTTCCCGAAGACATTGAATTATATAATGCTTACGGGGTAGGCGGTACAAATCAGTTAATGGATCCAAATCCAAGACCAAATAATCCCTGGTTCCCGTCATGGAATGTTCCGACTCCTCCAGAAGGATCAGCAGCACAAATCGCTCTTACCCGCTGTGAAGAAACCATGAAACAGCGTCTGCCTCAGATAATTCTCGCTTCGCCGGGAGACTTTGAAAGGCTGTGGAATGCTTATGTGCAGGAAATGACCGTTACCAACCGTATCGCTGATTATGAAGCGTATATGCAGCAGCAGGTTGATTTACGCATGAAATCTTTAGGGTACAGCGTCCCCAGCAGGTAAAAATCAATTCATAAAACGGAGGTATAATGCCTCCGTTTTTTTTTATTTTATTAAAATTTATTAAAACACAGGCAGGCTTATAGTGAATAGAACGACAACTTTCGTCATATTTTTAATAATGACTATATTGATGGGAGCTATTATCCTTGCTTTTTATTATAAAAGGAAAAACTTTTTTGTTAATTTAGGCAGGCAGCGCCAGCTTCTTTACATGAGTCTGCCGATTGTACTTTATGTAATACTTTTTACCTATGTCCCCCTTTGGGGCTGGACTATGGGGTTTCAGCATTACAGACCTCAGAGATCTTTTTCCGCTCAGGAATGGGCAGGTCTTCATTGGTTTAAATTTTTATTTGAAGATCAGGTGTTTTTAAGAACGATACGAAACACTATCGTCATGAGCGTTATTAATACCACTCTTGGTTTTATTACAGCTATAGGTCTTGCGCTCCTGCTTAATGAAGTCAGAAAAATTCTTTTTAAACGGTTTATTCAAACAATTTCTTATCTTCCCCATTTTCTTTCATGGGTTATAGTAACAGGGCTTGTATCCGCTATGCTTTCTACAGACTCAGGAGCCATTAACAGCGCGTTTATGGCTCTTGGTTTTATAAAGGAGCCGATATTATGGCTTGCAGAGCCTAAATATTTCTGGGGAATAATCGGCGTTACTTATGTGTGGAAGGAAGTCGGCTGGAATACAATTATTTATCTTGCCGCGATGGCAGGAGTTGATCCTAATTTATACGAAGCCGCAGAAATTGACGGCTGTAACCGCTATCAGAAAATGTGGCGCATAACACTCCCGTGCATAAAGCCGACAATTATCATTTTGTTAATTATGAGTATAGGACGCATCCTTGACGCTGGTTTTGAAATGCAGTATTTGCTGCGCAACGGACTTGTCGCGAATGTATCCGATACCATCGATGTATATGTTCTTATTTTCGGTCTAAGCAGATCCAATTTCTCTCTTGCTACAGCCGCAGGTATGTTTAAAAATGTGGTTAATATTACTCTAATATTTATCGCCAATGAAATTGCCAAAAGAGCGGGCGAGGAGCGTTTAATATGATAAAGCAATATACCATATCCAAAATTGAAAATATTATTTTTCACACAATTAATACGGCATTTCTGCTATTAATCGCGTTTATTACGCTTTATCCTTTCTGGAACACAATAATGATCTCCTTAAATGATGCGCAGGATACTCTCCGCGGCGGAATCACTTTTTTTCCAAGAAAATTTTCTCTTTTTAATTATGAAGTCATTTTTCAGACAGGAGCCATTCCCCGCGCTTTTTTTGTTTCTGTCGCGAGGACCGCAATAAATCTTTTTACAAGCGTGTTTTTTACAGCGATGCTTGCTTATGCGCTTTCCAGAAAAGAATTTATATTACGGAAACCTTTTACATTCATCATCATTCTTTCCATGTATGTAAACGCGGGGTTAATACCTTCTTACTTTCTGATCCGCAGTCTTGGCATGATAAATACATTCTGGGTTTATGTAATTCCCGGAATCGTAAACGCGTTTAATTTTGTTGTTATGCGGACATATATGGCTTCGATACCGGAAAGCATCATTGAATCGGCGCGTATTGACGGATACGGAGATTTTTATATTTTTATGCGTATAATACTGCCGCTGTGTCTTCCGGTACTGGCGACAATAGGTCTCTTTGTCGCGGTCGGTTCATGGAACGCATGGTTTGATACAATGATTTATAACTCGGGAAGAGTGAATTTGCATACGCTTCAATACAAATTGATGGAATACCTGCAATCAAGTCAGGCTCAAAGCCGCGGAGCTAGCGGAGGATCAATGGCTTTAGCCGCTCAGGTAGGCGGATCAACCATGGTAACGCCGATGAGCATACGCGCCGCAATTACAGTAGTGGCGTCCTTACCGATTCTCGCGATTTATCCGTTTATGCAGAGGTATTTTGTTGTTGGTCTTAATGTAGGCGGAGTTAAGGAATAGAGGTTGTTCCTTCACTATTTATACATAATCGCCAATATGTCGGCTGCGCACAGCCTTGGCAGCTAGGATGGCTGAAGGTATAACACGGGTTTTGTGACGAGTCCGCTTGTTCGTTTAGGCTGCTATGCTTTATTTTTTATTGATAATTTTTAATCATTATTATAGCTAAGCGGATTCACTTACACATCTTTTGTTGTCGCAGCCATAGACGCCGCCAAGTCTGTGCGCAGCCGACATATTGGCGATTTAATTATAAAGAAATGTTTAAATAAGTATTCGTTCAAAACATCCTTTAATTCATTTGTAATTAGATTACCAATATGGCATACGCGCAAAGCATTGGCAGCGTCTGTGGCTGCGATAACAATAGTTGTGTTACCAAGTCCGCTAAGCATCAATACTGTAGGCAAAGTTTTATTATAACAAAGTACAGCTGCCTAGACGAAGTAGCGGACTCGTCACAAAACACTGTTAAAAATTCTGCCATTTAGCTGCCAAGGGTTTGCGCGTATGCCTTATTGGTGATTACTTTTTTATAATTAAAAACTGGTTTGGAATAACCTTTATTTAAGTATCATATTACGTAATGCTATAAATGACGGCTTTTCGCTGTTGTCGGTACGGAGGAAACCTGCGGGTGCGTGAAGCCATGCGTCATCCGTGCCAGACCAGTTTGTTATCGCTTCTACCTGAGGATGGTTAATGAGTATTTCGTACATTTCAAGCATTTCATTTTTTTGACGATCTTCTCCCTCAGGTGTTGTCTGCCATTCTTCAACCTGCCAATCGTTAAGATCGACAATATGAGGCGGCATCAGTTCGCCTGAGATAATGGTGTTCTCTGTAAAATGAAGCGGCAGTTTAAAGCGCGAAAAACGCGATAAAACATCGTTTAATTTTTCCGCTCCCCAATAACCCTGATGCTGATGCGATTGAATGCCGATAACATCAATAGGAATGCCTGCTTGTAAACATTTATCAATTAAAATTTCATAATCGTTCGATGTATCAAAATCATTTAGTATTAATACTGCGTCCGGATTTGCCCGCCGCGCAGCATTAAAAACCTCTTTTACAATTCGCACCTGACCGTATTCTTTGCATATTCTGGTGATTGCGTTGTCGTATTTATCAAAGACGGGCATTATTACAACTTCGTTGATTACATCCCAGATATCAATTAAACCCGCAAAGGCTGATACATCGCGTTCAATGCGCTCAATTACTTTTTTTAATATTTCTGAATTTGAATAATTCATAAGCCAGGGAGCGCAGACTGTGTGCCAGCAAAGAGGATGACCTTTTGTTGTTATGTTTTTTTCCTTAAACCATTTGGCTCCGGCTTTAAGGCGCTTTTCATCAGGTTTGCCTTCTTCCGGCTCGTAACGCCCAAGGTAAAAAGGCAATGTCGCGTAATTATGAAAACCAAAGAGTTTGTTTAATTTATCGCTTAGGTAAGCGGCTCTCGCCTCATCAATACTGCCTGCCGCAAGTTCAACAGCTTCAAAGCCGCCGCAACCAAAAAGCATTTTCTTTTTCGTATTCATTAGTTACCGCTCGTTTCACTTTCTAATGATTCCCTGAGCGAAGAGTCTTCATGGATAACGCCTGCATCGGGAAACGCGGTTTCAAAGACTTCATCGTAAAAAATTGAATCAGAATAATATTCCAATGCTGATTTTAACAGAGCTTCTCTCTGGCTTGCTTGTCTTTCCGCTGTCAGGGTCAGCGCAGTCTGCAGGAGAATTGCGGATTGAATATCAGAGTCTCTTCTTGAAAAAGTATCATTGCGAATATAGTTGTTATTTTCCGCGATGTACTGCCGCCTTCCTATGTCGTAACCTCTGATTTGAACGAAACCGTCAGTTTCACTTTCGGGATAATAAACGATTACCGATCTTCGCGTTAAAACTGTGCCGGATACATCAACTATTCTTGCTGTTCTGTATAAGTTGACATTTTCGCCGATAATAACCGCAAGCTCGCCAGCCGCAGCAATCTGCCACGCAAGAGCGTAGCCTTCGGTGTTGTTGCTTAAACGCCGTACTTCAGTAAAATCATAAACCCTGTTATCGCTTTCCAGAAGCATACGCCTTGTGTTTCCGATAAGCAGTCTTTCACCGAGAGCGATTGATGCAGACCATTTTGTTTTTGTAGTTTCATCTCCGGTATCATCACCTGACATAATATAAAAACCCGCGTTTGTAAACAGGCAAAAACCTTGAGCCGTTGCGCTTGATGCCGAACCTGAAGAGTTATAATCATATTCGCCTTCAATAAAGTGATCAGTAAAATCATTTTCCGGTTTTTCTTCTTTTTTGCATGAATTAAAAAATATAACACTAATAATAAGTAATATAATAATAAGTTTCTTCTTCATTTTTCTCTCCTTATCAAAATAAAATACCTACAAATAAAATACTACAGATTATTAACATTGACAACCGAGAATAAACCTTTTATTATGTTTTTATGGCTGGGAATACTAATAATGGGGACATGGATCCCGATCTTGCCGCTCTTTTGGGAACCGCAGGTTCTAACAGCGGTCCGCTTCCGGATTTTAACGATTTATTCGGCGATAAAAACCAGGATGATTTTGCAAATATTTCAAGTTCATCAGGAGGAGATGTCGATCTCAGCGCGTCCGGTTTTCCGCCGGTTACAAAGCGCCTTGAAGAAAAGGGACATAGTTATTTTGCCGATCCCAATTACTATAAATCGGTTCTTTCCAATGAAGGCGAAATAGCCCAGAGAGTACACGGCATTCTGCAAAAATATTTAACGGCAAAAGATCCAAAAGATCGCAGCGTATTTCGTCAGCAGTTTATATCGCCTTATTGGGAATTTCTTTTTAATATTGCGCGGAAATCCTCAGGAAGGCTTCCTCCGAGCAAAAAGTATCTGCTTCGTTTTTCGCTTCTGCATCCCTCATTTATTAATCCTGAGACAAGAGACTTTTTCAGCAAAGTTGTTGATGATAATCCGCTGGATCAGCCGGTTTATTATCTTGATGAATGGTTCAACGGTATTGGAGCAGGTAAAATGCGCCCGTCAAGCACGGACGAAGTAAGAGTTGCAAAAGGCAACAATCAGTCAAAAATATCGCAGCTTCTTGAAAAAGCACAGGGTAAACTTGACGGTTCCAGAGCTATTTTAAAAGCAAAAAACAGGGAGCGCGATGATATCGAAAAAATTCTTCGCGACAGGATAAACTCGATTTATGAACGTATCCCACTGAGGGAAATGACCGATGTAAGCGACTGCCTTTCCGAAGGGCAAAAAATGGCAATCAACGAAATTCAAAATTTGCTAAAATTGATGATGAAAAATGATCACGAACTTGAAGTAAGCATCAGGGATTATGCCAGCTCAGAAACGGATGTTCAGCATTTACAGGAAAAACTTGCCGCAGAAGGCGGCTCTGCCACAGTAGATTTAGGAGCTATTGATACCGAATGTGAAACAATCCGTCAAATGGCGAAAATGACGATAGGACGGCAGGGAAATCACTTTCCCATACTGACTGCGGAATATTATCACAGCGTCCCAAATGAAGTCGCAACCCGGGAAAATATTATTTCCATGCTTGCAAGAATCGAAACTATTGATAAAGAAGCATTTTGCCGCGTATATAAAAACCGTTTAAACCGCATCACTCCGTTTGTTTTATTGATTCCGACTTACGGTGATATGGGTTTCTGCTGGGAACCGTTTGATCGTTACAACCGCGCAACAAGCCGCGGCCGTATTATTGTTCCGATGTATCCCAGGAATTTATATCTTGCCGTTCTTACGGCAGTTGCAGATCTACGCTGGCAGGTAGCAAAAGAAAAAGCGTCGTTCTACTGGATGGAAGAAGGGCTTACAGGTCACTACTATCAGTGGTTTCAGTCTCAAAAATTAAAAGGCGATATTAAAGAGTATTTTATCCGTGATTACATTCTTTGGATGACAAAAGAAGCAGAAGGTATTCAAAAACTTGATAAAGATGTCCGCGGCACTTTCTGGCGGCACATGCCATTTGCGCAGGAAATTAAAGACAAGCTTAAAAACCGCAATCTTGTTTATCAGGAATTATATCAGCGTGATCAGAACCGCGCCATGTCTGACGGATATTGATATAGGTTGTCTAAAACTATTATTATAAAATCTGTTAACATAAGCATCAATGTGGCGGCTGCGCAAAGCCTTGGCGGCTAGGATGGCAGAAGTATAACACGGGTTTAGCGACGAGTCCGCTTGTTCGTTTAGGCAGAAAGGCTGTTTTTTTCATTGAAAGTTTTTGATGCATCATTAATGCTAAGCGGATTCACATACATATCTTTCTTTATCGCAGCCATAGACGCCGCCAAGTCTGAGCGCAGCCGCCATATTGGCAGATATGTTAATAAAAAATATTTTGTTTTTAACAGGCGCTGTTTTATAAAATTTCTTTCAGTATTTTAAAAATATCTCCCTCGGCAACCGGCCAGGGCGAATTTGCCGTAAAGTCAAGATTACGCGCTGTTTCTGCTGCGGCTGTTATGCGATCTAAAGTGATGTTGTATGATTTTAAGTCCTGCGGAATATTAAACGCTGTCATTATTTTGCGAATGTTGTCTGTGCAGGCGGACGCGGCTTCGGATGTAGATACGGCTTTTACGTTGGACAAGAGCGATGAGGTGCGCGCCATTTTTTCCGGGCGGGCGCTGACAAGCCGCTCTGCGATATGCGGAAAAAGCGCCGCCGAACATTGAGTTTTTGCCGCGGGAGAGCGCGCATTAATTGCCGCTGACAGAGCGGCGCCGATTCCCGGTGAACTTACGGCAGAGCCAATCGCGCAGAGAAAATTCGCCTGGGCAAAAAGTTCAGCGCTAAATCCGTTAACTGCGTCAACCGGACCTTTTAATAATTTGGCGTAAAAACTTAAAGCCTTTTCCAGCACTGTGTCAGAGAAAAAATTCGCTTTTGATGAGCAGTACGCCTCTATGGCGTTAAAGAATCCTTCCAAAACAGAAGCAGCCGCGTTGTTAGCTGAAAGAAATTTTAATAAACCTGTATCGATGATTACCGCTGTGTAAAGATTTTCGGGAGATGCGGCAGTTTTTATCATCCTGCTTCGCGGATCCGCAGCTATAAAAAATTTCGTTAATGAAAAAGCGTTCATTCCTTCTGTTGGAATTGCGAGTAACGGTACGAATTTGTTTTGATTGCTGCGTCCGTCGAGCAGTTCATAAGAGGAAATTCTTGTCGGCGCCATAATTGCCGCCATGCGCGCTATAATCTGAGTATTCAATCCGCCGAAACCGATGATCGCGTCACAGTGCGCCGCGCAGCTAAGCTCTACAATATTTTCTGCCATTTCAACAGTTGATTCTTCTTCGATACCGTCAAATATAATCGCTTCAAGTCTTGAGTCTTCCAGAATTTCCTTTAAACGGTTTACAGCATGCGCTTCCAAAGTGCGATCAGCGGCAACCATAATACGCGAACCGTGACGGCTTGCGATTGTTCCAGCCATGCTTAATGTATCAGCGCCGATAAGTATTTCCGGATCAAATTTAAATGAAATATCCATATCTTCCTTAAAAAAAAAGCGCTTGATCAACTGGGCTTACCCAGCGATCAAACGCTATTGCTGCTTATTAAAAACCTACGCGAACCATGCGCTTACGATATTATCTGCAGTAGCCTTGATTACCCTGTCATTTATATATGACGGATCTTCAATTTTTTGCCTTAGTTCGGCAATCCGGGCTTCATCAAGTTCCGGGGCGGCTTTAATAAGTTCCAAGACCTGATATCTTTCAGCCTGTTCTTTCGCCTGAGCGGACAGAGTGATAGTATCAGCCTTTTCATTCCCCCCCACTTGTTCACTCCTTCCTGGCTTCTTGCCGGAAAGAATGGGTTCTACATGACCTATTCTGTTTACTGTCATAACCTTACCCTACCTATACCCTATTATCGGTAAATCTCTACTATAAGTTTACTAACTATTTTAAATAATTACCAGATATATATATGGAAAATTCGCCGATTTGCTCATTTTTTTTACCTATTTTTTCTAGGATTTCCGCAGCGCCGCCTCTCAGGTATTCCTCATGAATCTTGGTCATTTCCCTGCCAAGGCATATATATCTCTCGCTATCAATTTCGGCAATGTCGCCCAACAGCTTAAGTATTCTGAACGGAGATTCGTAAATAATACTGGCGGCTTCCATCGCCATAAGTTCGCGTAACCGGTTCTTTCTGCGCCCGGGTTTTGGCGATAAAAATCCTTCAAAAATTACAGTTTTATCTCTGCCGCCCGCAACGCTTAAAAGAGCGGCGAAAGCTGAAGGTCCAGGAATGGGGACAACATCATGTCCTGCCTGCGTTGCGGCTCTTACAAGCGCCGCCCCAGGATCGCTAAGCGCGGGAGTGCCGGCATCGCTTGCGTACGCCACTGTCTGTCCCAAATTTAGCGCGTTTACCGCTTTTTCCGCCGCAAATTCCTCGTTTTGAGAGCGGCAGGAAATCAATTTTACTCTTATCCCAAAATGAGTGAGCAGTTTCAATGTGCGGCGGGTATCCTCGCAAGCCACAAGATCAACGTTTTTCAGCGTTTCAACTGCGCGAAAACTAATATCGCCCAAATTGCCGATTGGCGTTGCGATAATGTAAAGAACGGACATAATCAGAGTATATCATGGTGTCAGTCACCTTTTCCATGCTTGCCTGTCACCTTTTTGACTTATAACACAAAATGCCGTATTATACTGCTCATGGGAGATATCGTCCAAATATTAATTTTTGTTATTCTCGGGATAATTCTTCTTTGGTTTGGGCATTTTTTGTTTTTTGGAGAAATGTCGCCGATTTATCCGTATCTTCCATGGAGTAAAAAAAAGGTAATAAAAAAAGGAAAGCCCGGCGATCCTCAGATTTGTCCTGTATGTTCAATGGTTATGCTGAAAGGCGATCTTGTTAAAACTGTGGCTTTCCCTTCCGGCAAGTTTAAATCGGATCGTTTGATGCATATTAAAGGCTGTTATAATTGTCTCGAAAAAGACCTCCCGCGCAAGTGTCCCGTCTGTAATACGAAAATGTCTCTGGATGATTATCTTATCGCGCGTATGTTTGAACGCGCTAACCGGAAGAATCATGTTCATGTTCTGGGCTGTAATAAGTGCAGAAAATCATAAAATTCGCTTAAATTGTGAACATGGATTATAATTACCACATGGAAGCAATTAATATAAAAGCCGATTTACAAAAACTTGGGATTAAAGAAACCGATACCATTGTTATTCATTCATCGTATAAAGCGCTTTGCGGGAAAAAAAATATCGATCCGCTTGTTATTATAAAAGCGTTTAAAGATACGGTAAAATCCGGCACATTAATGCTTCCGGCTTTAAGTTATGAAAGCGTAACCCCGAAAAACAGGACTTTCGACGTTTTAAATACGCCAAGCTGCGTGGGTGTATTGCCGGAAGTTATGCGAAATTCTGACGGAGTATTCAGGAGCGTTCATCCAACGCACAGTATTACCGTCTGGGGAAAAGACGCAAAGGAAATCGCAGATGCGCACATAAAAGATTTTACGCCTGTCGGCGCTAATTCTCCGCTTCATGAATTAAGACGCAGAAAAGGAAAAATTGTGATGCTCGGCTGCGGACTTGAACCTAATACTTCGATGCACGGCGTTGAAGAGATGACTGCGCCTGAATATCTTTACGGACGAAAT
>Ga0209755_10008045_pt1 | contig 11342 bp, 4 predicted proteins | sample TergutCo191P1_FD_187301 | JGI IMG/M metagenome (GOLD analysis project Ga0209755, IMG submission 187301) | Cornitermes sp. P1 segment gut microbial communities from Petit-Saut dam, French Guiana - Co191P1 (SPAdes) (version 2) | ecosystem: Host-associated > Arthropoda: Insects > Digestive system >...
TACATATCCAAATACTAGTATGTCTGCTCAATAATACCAGCTCATAAGGAAAGAATATCTGAACTAAACAAGGTATCCCGATTCCCACTGAATATTCGCATTATCTGCTCACTTACGCCAACTCATAAGGACAGAGCCAATATTTGAATTACAGAAAGTCATCCGGTTGCCACTGAATGCTTGTACGTACGCTCACCAATAACTCACAACGACAAACCTAATATTTAAGTTACAGAAAGTAACATTCCATTGTCTTTCTTATTTTTCAACAGCTGAGAAGTTGTACACAAATTCACATACGTTTAGAGCATGTTCTTAACAAAGTCATATATTTTCAGATGCATAATTTAATCACTTATTGTTCCTACTACGTCAATACAATTTTTCGCTAATAAGCTAGTACAGTGTTTCTCAACCTTTGTGAGACCGCGGCCCGGTAAATTCTTTTTTCATAAGACGAGGGCCCGGTCCTAACAGATTTACTCGTAAATAACTTTCCATTTTATTAAGTTCATACATTAACATAAGTATTAATAATTAATTATGGCATAATCGTAAATGGTATCAGTGCATTTATGTATACGGTGTGGCATGTTGACAAATATAAAATCACATTTAAATTAGTTACAAATCACTGGACTAATGAAATCTTGTAGCATATTGTAGTTTCCTCGGGCCAACATCTGGGTCTGAGTTTTTCGACACATTCACGAATATTTTTCTCCTCAGAATATTTCCACTATAAAACATTTATTAATGAAAATTGCTTAGAAAACTAAAATGACAAATTAGAGAACCTCTTGCGGCCTGGTATAATTGATGCTAGGTCCGCGGACCGGCGGTTGAGAAACCCTGAGCTAGTAGACCTACATGTACGTACAGTACAGCTCACATTTGTCTCCACAACATTAAGCCTTAGGGGGGTAAGAAGCGGTGAGGGTTGTATACGATTTGTTTCATTTTTCATAATTTCTTTTCGAAACCTTTTCACCCCACGCATACTGCGCAAATTACGGTCACTATGCGCGCAAAAACACAAGCAGACCTGTACGTGAAGTGCCCCTATCTTTGTCCAGTTTCAACAAAAATTAAAACAAGTCGGCACATTTACGTTATATTCCAAATATATAATTTCATGGGGGGGAATGCGATACTCAAGTTGTTACACACAGACAGGCAGACGGACAAACAGGAAGTTAAATACTTTTACTTTTGTTTCCGTGCATCATAGTATAGGTTAAATAAAACACCAACGTGATGCTATACTGTGCATGTTTTATTTCTGCAGACTCACTCTACATGTTTCGGGCGTCAGGTGCCCATCATCAGGAGTATTTAAAAACTTGCACGGCGGCCACTGGTACGTGTGTTATGGTTGCAGATAGGTCATCACATCACCATATAAGGAACGAAACTGCATCACGTTGGTGTTTTATTTAACCGAAGTTAAATACATTAAATACATTGCACTTAAAAATAAATTACAACTCCTTCGCCAGCAAGAAGGAAATGACTTATAAGGGAAAGACATTTATGTACCTGGCAATCTGTAGGCTGTGAAGTCCTCCATCGATATCATACCATACAATCCAGAATAAGCTTTCATAAGACAAAAATCACAAAGAAAGAGGCGCATACATTCAGCCTGTGCTTGACTACAGCTTGTTTCGTCTGGCGCACAATCACATGCACACACGTTCTGACAGAGTAAAATTATAACTACACCCACGCACTCCGGTATAACGGTGGGGTACGTACTCCGAAGGGAGGTAAGCATCCCTCGCCGCATAACAGTAAAAAATAAGTTTACAAACACTAAAGTGGAAATTTGTTTTAAAACCCCATTTCCGGGCAGACCTCATGAAGCCTACCTTCCTACAGGACAGGGGTCTAACAACATAGCTTAACAAGGAATCAAAATTATTCACAGTCATCATTTATATTAAGTGATCTGCCAGCTCTGTCGATAGTCTAAATGCTGACTGACGAATTGGGTTTCAATTACCGGAAGCAGCAACAAGATTTCTTTCTTCACCCAAGCTATGGATAACATGGTATGTTTACCCAAAGGCAAAGCGGCCACGGCTTGAAGCTGAGCACTCACTCACAAGATTCAGAGTAAGTGATGCTATACTACCACTCCACCCTTCACCGGTTAGGAATAAGGCCTTCGCACAGGCCAAAATATGCGTTCTTGCATTTTACTGAAATACACTTTCAGTGCTTGACGCTACAATGCCCAGTACATAATGAACTTTAATGACTGTGGCTTAACCTGGAGAACCCCGATATTTGCATTGAGGGCCTGAAGAAAACCAAGCACGGGCTCAGTCAGTACAGATGTTCCTCGGGATGATGTCTCAACCAGGGACCACGCCAACTATACAGCACTGGCGTAAACACACAACTGTGACATGTCAAATGAAGTCCCACAAGGGACAGCATGAGATTTAATAAAATTTAATGCTGTGGCCTTATTTTACCTAATGAATACTACTTATCAATTCGTATCAGCTCTCTTAAATACAGGACATGGGTCACTCAGCGAACCACCAATGCCAGGTGTCAAACACGCATTGATGAATGCGGCTCACATCGCCAAATGAATAAATTATTTGACTGTCGGCTTCATTATTTGCGTGTAATTTTAACGTAACTTTCGGGCAGGCGTTTGAATGTGTCGATTGTTAAACTACTGTGCAGATTGTTGTTGCCCTCCAAAGATATCAAGAATTGTGCGTTCTGGGTGACGCATTAACCTTTCAAAGCCTACTGGTTACGTGATGAACCAACAAGTTCAACATTCAACAACTGTATACGCTCTGCCCACACTGTATTTATGTGTTTTGTTTCTATCTGAGAACAAACAGCGACTTGTGCCACTTACAGCATAAACTGATTGGTTTTTATAACCGAGATGAAAAGTGTTTACTGCGTGGTGCGACTGGGTCTTTAAATAGAGCGGTCTGCGCTTGGGCTTTAAAGGGTTAAAGAAGCTTCAATTACGCTCTGCCCACACTGTATTTATGTGTTTTGTATTTATCTCAAAACAAACAGCGACTTGTGCCACTTACAGCATAAACTGATTGGTTTTTATAACCGGGATGAAAAGTGTTTACAGGGCGGTACGGACTGGGTCTTTAAGTAAAGCAGTCTACGCTTCGTCTGCAAAGATACTGGTCTAATGTATATTTAATTAACATTTGGTTTGAGACTTGTATATCTGTAACTTGGAATGGAAATTTTGTTTGTTGCATACAGACGGGAAGCGACTGCCACGCACTTTCATTTATTCAGCAAATACCGATGCCGTTCATTGGACTTAGGTGTCGTGAGGCTGTAAGTGACGTGACAGTTCGCTACATTTTTAGAATAGCTGACGTTAAGCTTCGCCTTTATATAAACCCATTTTCACGGTAAACGACATCTCAATACGCATTTAATACGCAACGTTTACGTACATTGGTACTGCAGTTACGTATCATGAGTTGATGAAGCAGATTATAAGTGAAGGCAGTACACAGTTTGGTTGTGAAACTTGCAATGATCTTCAGTCTGCTAATTTTAACAGGTATGCCGTGCTGATTGTTTTGGGAAATTCCGACTAAACTGAGTTGCGTACATTTGGATTGAATTCGGATTTAATTATTCTAAATTCCAAATTCGCGTAATTTGTTTCATATTCAGGCAAGCTAACTTGTACTACTTACGAAAATATATGACAGCTTATTTCTTTATTCCCAGTGTAAATATTGTGAACATAGTAATTTAGAATGTATAGTTAGACGATTTTATTATACAGTCTCGGAGTCCGTTTCATCAGATAAATAATCTGATTGGTGGTAGCATAAAACTACCCAGCGAAACGCTGTACGATCCTTTACCCGTAGTATTTGTCGATGTAATATTTGGTGGAGGTCCAGCCCCATTCCGACATACACCCGACTGCTAACAACGAAAAGGCATGAATGGTTTCCTACTACCCAACTACCTGACTCCCATACATCTAGTTGTTTCATGCGCTGTGTGCGAAGTGCTGGAGTAGTGGACACAGTAATATAAACTGTGAATTTTATTCGTGCAAGCGCCCTTCACCATCGTGAATTTGTAGCATTATTGGAAGAAGTATATGAAGTAAATATAGTGAAATGATTTATTTTACTAATGAGGCCTCTTTAAAGAAATATTTTTTTTATTTGTTCAATGAGATCATATTACACACAGAAGAAAAAGGCAAAAACTTTGAAGGATTGAATGATGAAGGACGGGTAGCTGACTACCGTTTCTTGTGGTTGTGACTGGTCACCTGAATAACCTTAACAAACACCTACAAAGAAAAGATAAGCTCATTAACGACATGTACGACAGTATCATGGCTTTCGACGTCAAGCTTCGACTGTGAAAAACCAATCACAATTGCGTAACGTTGTTTTCATTGCACACCTGAAATCTCTTGGACACAAATTTATTCTGAAGGTATTCAACAAAATTCCCAATCCAATATCTGTGTCGGCAAGAGCAAGAGAACTTCAAATTTATAGAACCAGAATGTATGTAGTCTACTTTAGCTTTAGAGATTGGCATTCAGAAGGTCCCAGAAGATTTGTAAATGGTATTTATTTGCAACATAATACTGATCTTAATCTGAAGTTTTTCAGACAGAACTGCAAAACCCTTAATCGTAGCTGACAACAGAGATCTCCTGTGCTCAGATCCTTTGCCTTAAGAAAGACGGCGATGTTCGGCAGTGACTCTACGCGTGAACATATTTCTTTTGTTGTTTCCTTACAAACAATAAGACTATGGCAGTAGTTTCCAAAAATACAGAAATCCTCTCCCAGTCCAAATAATGCAAAGTCTTCAATCTACAAAGCAACTGAGGTAAGATCCGAATAATTAGTAGTCTGGTAATTGTGAGACATAAAATCCAAGACTGTCCCTAATAAGTTACTGGTGGGATTGTGATAATGGACATGTGGTGATGAAGGGATAGGTAGCATATGATAGACATTAATGATGAGATGGCACAGGATCATTTTGAATGAAACTAAACTTTGAGATATAATAATACCAACAACACAAAGAAGTTTTCATAATTTTGTGTTTGTTTTGGGCAAGACAGCTAACAATATACTGCAGAAAATGTCATGCGGTTCACCATAATTTTTTAATTGCATAAATGGCCTGCATTTGACTGGAATTTGATAGCCCTGACCTACACTCACATTGGACGACAGATTGTTACATCTAGGTGTAGTTAGTTGTGAGTAACCCAACGCAATATCACATGTTTCTGCATGATATACATACAAAATAAAGTTCCTCCTTAAAGTTAATTTTGTGAAGTGCTACCTACATGGTGTGTATGCTGCAGAAACTGACCCTACATTTGTCCTTATAAGTGATGAAGCATGATTTCATCTCAATGGATATATGAATTCTCAGAATAACAGGTTTTGGTATGGGAAAATACAATGTTAATCCATAAAATGCCATGACATGTTATGGCAGGTGTGTGGTGTACTAAAAGTGCCACTTAGATTATTCAGAACTTTTTCTTATGTGACCATAAATTCAAACTGATATGTTGTACACATTCTGACATATTTTTGAACATTTGTCCAAGTATGAAAAATCCTATGTTTTTCTTCACAGATGGTGCAATACTTCACATAGCAAACAATTCTATGCATTTTCTTGAGAGTGTTTTGGTGACTAAATAACAAGCATGGGGTTGTGGCCTTCCTGTTTGCCATTTTCAAAATATGGGATTTCTTTCTACTGAAAAGATAAAAGTGTACAGTAATACTCAAACTGAAGACAATCTAAAAAATCATTCCAGGTGTAGTAACTTAAATTTTTAAAGAACAACTCCAATGTACCATGACCAACAGATCTGTTACATCCGATGTGTGTCTGTGAGGTAAAAATTAACTTTCCCACCACCTTCTTTAAATATGGTGAGTAAAACTTAATGCAGTACTGACTTCAATACCCAGCACTAAAGTTCTCCACTACCCTTTTTAAATTAATTAAATAATCAGAGACCTAATATTTTAACTAATCGTGTCAAATACTTGGTAATGCAAAAGATTAAGAACATCAAGAGAAGAGGCATGCAGACAGTTGAACAGATATATACAGAGGTTGATAAACACAGTAGGACTCACATACCATGAAAACACAAGCTACAATCCAATCATGAAGAGTTTTAAGTCACACACAAACAGAAACAGAGAATATGGAAGCAGTCAATAGTGTCACTCATGCAGAACCAGAATAAACAAGAGAAAATGAAGAGGAAGTAAAAATACAAAAGAGAATTATGTATACCAGCAAACAAAGCATACTCTTCCCCATTACCCACCATACAATCATGACTAGTAGATAAACTCAATATCTACAAGACTTTATTTTGACGTGTACTAAGATATGGCCACAAGGCACGTACAACGACTCAAGTCATAATAAGAAAATCTAACAATATTTTAAAGGAAAATCTAAGAGGAATCTTTAGATCAGTCTATGAAATAACTTAAGATGCAGTGTAAGACACAATGAAAAGCTCTATGAATTGTTAAAGACAGACCACATACTGTGAAATACATTAAGTTCAAAATGGGTTGGTCATAGTCTGAACAGGTAGCACTATATGAATGGAAAATTTCATGGAATAGGACTTGTGGGAGGAGGAAGAGGAGGAGAAGAATGAAAAGGAGGAGGAGGAGGAGGGGAGGGAGGAGGAAGAGGAGGAGGAGAAGAAGATGATGAAGAAGACGAAGCAGAAGATGTAGATGAACATTTTAAATGCAATGCATTCAACTAGTGTATAAACACCAACTCACTCCAAACTGCAGTAGCTGCAGGAAGTGACTAACAACACCTGTCAGATAAAATGATGATCCTATATTTACATCAACCTACTTGCAGTTTGTACTGAACTATATACCAATTTGCAAACCTATACCAACAGCTCCCAACAATACACACATCTTGGACTAAAGTTTTAAGCTATATTAATTTGAATAAATTACTAAATATTACACAAGACCATGAGTTCAGGTTCATAAGGTGGTGAATCAAAGGCACCACTGGTAAATGAACCAGGTTATCTAAAGATTTCTTTACCATAGAATCGCGTAACAAGTCAGAAAGTTAGTGGTGCAGATAAACAATCAATCCATTCGTTAAATTTTACTTTTGTGTTTCCATGCATCGTAGTGCCAGTTTTTTAATACTCCTGATGATGGGCGCTTGATGCCCGAAACATGTAGTGACCCTGCAGAAATAAAACCTGCACAATGTTACATCAAGTTGGTGTTTTATTTGACCAATCCACTCGTGTTTCTAAATCACAGGCATGGCATTCTACCTCCTTTTTTACTGATTTGGACAATGAATCAAAATTCTTTTACATGGCAGGTGCAACATCTTCATTCACCTGACAGGTAAGAGTACATATATCTATATATCTATGTGGGTGCAAATTTAAAAAATGATACTACAACCAGTGGTAAGACAGTGAATGTGCACCATCACCACGGAAGTAATATAACAGCTGAATCTTATAAGAACTGCACAATATTTGAGCACATCCTTTGAAGCCACACTGGAGATATTAGGGAAAATTAAAATCTGTATTATCCAGAGTGTCAGCCAGTTCATGTCAATGCACCAGACTGACATTCATCTAAGGTCAGGTCCAGAAAACAATAAGCTAAGAATCTTCCCCACCCTACCTGCCTAGCAGCACATCTTCCCTTACTCCTACCATCTGTCATTGATTGCCTTTTCTGTTACAAACTCCCAGAGCCAAACCATGCTAGTGGAGGAGATGATGATGATGACAGTTGCAAAATTAATTTATCTTATTGAAGTCAATCATGCTGATCCCAGTTACCACACGGTCTGAGGTGTGGGTCTGTGGCTGCTCACTTGCTGGGATTGCGGGTTTGAATCCCACAAGAGGCACAAAAGTCTGTCTCTTGTGAGTGTTGTGTGTTGTCAGGTAGAGGTCTCTGCGACAAGCTGATACCTTGCCCAGAGGAGTCCTACCAAGTGTGTGTGTGTGTGTGTGTGTGTGTGTGTGCACACGCGCGCGTGCCATTGAGTGTGAACAAGTGAAGCAATAACTGTCTACACCTATAATGAGTAGGAAGACTGAGGGCAGACTAAGAAAGAAAGAAAGAAAGAAAGAGAAGTCAATGACTGACCATTACAACAATAATGAAGTAATTATCTCTCTCCTCCTACTGTGGGGATCTGACCCTCAGCTGTTGGTGGAGTGGTGGTGCTGTAAGGTAAGGTATGGTAGGGGAGCAGGCAGCCAGCATGAATATCAGTTACGCATGTCCCTTCTTTACCTCCCCTGAATGCAGTCTTCAACAGGACTAAATACAAGACTGAACCGCAGGTGGAACATTAATAAAATAACATCAATTCCATGTGTACAACATCCCAAACACTACTGGCAACTGTACGGCAATAATTTAGTTTTGTGTGAAAAGTCTCTTTAAGAAACAGAAGTGTAATATACACTAGACGTGAATGACACCTGTGCGGCTAAATTTCTTGTTTTTGGTGCAATCATAAAAACAACATGGCATGAACATAAAATGCCAAGATCTAACAGTATGGAATCTTCCCACCAAGAAAAAAAAATTCAGATAAATATACAAAACTGGGTATTTATGCATCATTCTAAAACTGACTTCTTTGGAAACTTTCCATGCATCACCACAATGCAACTAAATTTTGCCTCTGCTCCACTTGCACAAACGTAAAGTTGCAAAGAAATCACTGAATGTGTCTTCATCAATACAAACCTAGGAAATAATGTGTAGAAATCCAAGACACATCACCAGGACCTGCTGCAGAATTCATATACAGCATGCTCTCTACACTTGTATACCATACTTCAAGACCACTGATCCACCTTTACTCTATCACAATAATTCCAACATAAAAAAGTGAATTCAGCACACCCAACAGACAACAAATGAAATAACTATTATCATAACATAATAATGCCTACAAAAATTCCTGATCTGGAGGTCAGTATATCACATATTTTTGGACTCCAATCACGAACAAAGTACCTGCAGAATTTTCAGACTTTAATGGCAAGTTACCCTTTTGCTAGACCTGACCTCTGGGTCAGGATTTGTCCCTCCCACAATCAGCATACGACAAATGAGATTACAAATACAATAGTGTATTTTAACAACAGGAGGAGACAGATGGCAGCACACATGAAAAGTGATAACAGAGAAAATAATACCACAATTTCCTCAAATATGGTACCACTCTTTCACCTCTCTTTTGCCTTCATATATGACTATCCACCTCCACCACTCCACACCTCATTTATCACCAAAACTACGCTGCGTACAAGCTACTGAAAATTAAGAATGCATGGGGACTCAAACAATGAATCCTGAAATCTGTAAGCACTAATCAAAATCACCATACAATGAGAATTTTGCTGATGGATGCATTATAAGTTCCTGATATGCCATACTGCATACAGCATCATAAAAAAGTAAAAGACAAGAGTTAATTGCTACTAGTAAATAATTATAAGTGAAACAAACCTATAAACACAACATGTAAAATAAAGAATTAGGTTTACAGAAAGGAATAATTCAAGTGAATCACTCATCAATAAAATATAAAATTAAAACATGTAACATTAACTCCAATTCCAGGGAACTCTAAGAAAGAAAGAAAGAAAAAAAAAAATAGTAATGTGCAGTACCTGCAAACTTGTAGAATGAGGAGGTGCCGGAAATGGCAAAAGATACCACGAGGTAGTTACAGGAATGCCACACATGTCAAAAGGATCACATGGACAGCAAGTAAAAGTACAAAGTCATTCTTGGTTCACACCAAGTACCTCACCTCTACTTCAAGTACTACTACTACTACTACTACTAACATGCAATATAACTAGAAACATTAAATCAAATAACACAGAATCAGAGTACCAAATACAACACCCCACCCAACATGATTGTTTCCAAATGTTTGAGAATTCATGGCACAATTTACAGAAACAACATCTGACAAATAAAAGCCTAACAATATTAAATGTATGACAAACTAATACATGCAAAGAACAAACATGATAACAACTTATCTTTGAAACTTTGGTGTTGTAAACTGTGGTAATGTGCAAATAGTAGGGTGATAGTACAACATGATTCAAGCTGAGATGTTTGCTCACTAAAATTTTTGAAACACAATGAAGATCTCAAAACACAGCCTTATTTCTCTCTATGTGTCTTACGTGACATAACATGGTGCAGTACACATCACAGAACCTTGCACCATGGTTTGTAGTCATTGGTCTTGGTTACAGGCTTCACATAAAAATTTAAGAAGTACTACAAACTTACGTTATCAACACCATGTACACCTCTATAACACAATGCAGCTTGAATTAGTTCGTTCAATTTCCACACCAAACTGCAAAATTAAATAATTATATTTTTAAATAATTTACATTACTGTCTTCCATGTTCCCAATTCATGTGTACTAGACTGCAAGATTTACAAAAATTTTAAAGTAGTTATATATCAATCACCAAACACCCCCTTATGTTCACTTACGCACACTTCTTGGACGCGAATTTTTTAACTCTTTAATGATATTTTATCTTAATGGAGCCGGCATAAAAATACCAGCGACGTGGTCAGGCACTTACATGCCCTACCCAAAGTAAACCAAATATGTGCATTAAAACGTTGGAACTATTCACTTATGATTGATGGTACACAAAATGTAACACATAACTTGAAAAACATTAAATTCCCTGCACAAAGACGACTGAAAGTTACATTTCTAAATATTCTCAGATAGCCATACGTACATACGTGCGAACAACGGGAAGGGGACCACAACCACAAAAAGACGTCATCGCACCTATTTCAGACACGAAAATACGGAGCACGAAATAGACGTACCCTACATATTATAAAAAAGGTCGAATGTTTTCAGTGCTGAACTGACACTTTATTGACATCAGAAACGTCCCCCTACCTGATTTTTCCTGGAGCCCCGCTACACCTTCGTCACTTTCAGCCATCTTAGCACCAGACACTCGCACAGCTGCACTGTGGGTAATAACAAAAGAACAATGTACTGCTACTAGCAGACTTATGTCACAAAATACCTTGGTGCCACGTACGCACGCAGGTAGCAGATATATAGTGGCTGTCGTTTTTCGGTTACTGTTAGTCTCCTAGTGACAGAAAGTGAGGTATAGTAGATGTACTGAGAGTGGTGTACGTCAGAGTTTTTAAAAATGAGTGACCGAGAGATTTTTATCGTCTCCGCTGTG
>Ga0209755_10008046_pt1 | contig 11341 bp, 10 predicted proteins | sample TergutCo191P1_FD_187301 | JGI IMG/M metagenome (GOLD analysis project Ga0209755, IMG submission 187301) | Cornitermes sp. P1 segment gut microbial communities from Petit-Saut dam, French Guiana - Co191P1 (SPAdes) (version 2) | ecosystem: Host-associated > Arthropoda: Insects > Digestive system...
AATGTTAGTACATCCATCTTCAGGAGCTTGCGACTTATTGTGGATTTATTTCATGTGTTGTATTGCTCTGGTTCGATGTGTGTTGGTGTTACGGTGTGGTTCGGCTGGGGTGCTGTAGTATCCTTATGTATGTTGAAACACTACACCAACACACATTGAACCAGAGCAATACAACACATGAAATAAATCCACAATATGTCACAGGCTCCTGAAGATGAATGTACTAACATTCGAAACATGTTGAGCAGTAAATAGTGAAATAATAAAGCAAGTGGCATCAAGTTGGTCTCTCTTTATCCAAAACTCCCTGTGTTTGAGAGGAAAATATTAAAGAAAATATTTGGGCCAACTAGGGAAGCCAATGGTATTTGGTGAATTAAAACAAACGAGGAGTTGGATGAATTAATTAAACACTGGAACATAATAAATTATGTTAAAAGCCAAACGATTGAGTTGTTTGGACACATAAATAGAATGCCCGAAACCAGCATAGTGAAAAGAATACACAAATGGAAACCATTCACAGGAAGACCAGCTGGAAGGTCCAAGTCTAGATGGGATGGTGATGTCAGGAATGATCTGAAGAAGATGGAGATTGTGAAGTGGGCAGAAGAAGTACAGGACCGCTCTAAATGGAAGGCTAGCCAAGACTCTTTTCAGAGTTGTAGCGCCATAGAGGAAGAAGAAGAAGATTAGCAAAATTGATAGAATTAGAATATAAGGATATGGAGATGGAAGAACAATCAGACTTTTGAGCTGGAAGGTTGTGTATAGATAACATTTTCTACATAACACAAATGATAGAAAAACAGGCCACTAACAGGGAGTTACATCTATTATTGATTTAACAAAGGCATATGACAGTGTACCATTAAATAAATTATGAGAAACCCTAGATAGCTCAACTATTAATACAATATTAATAGAAGCAATAAAATCATAAAAAGGATCTAGCTCAAAATAAAAAATTGGAAACCTAATTACAAAGGGCTTCAAAGTTACCAAGGGATTAAGATAAAGAGTAACAAGCAACCGGATATAGCGCCTGCAGTGACGTCACGGTCACGTGATGTAAATGAACATGGCGACTGGGGTCAATGACCTTAACCCTTTTACCTAATCAATATGTAAATTACCTAGATTGATCTAATTACTATGAAAATTACCCTGCTTGATATTCAAATTATTTTTATCTAATTAATATGTAAAATATTTTTGGGACAGACGGCGTGGCGCCATAACAGTCATGGGGGGCAGACAGACTGGCGCCTTTTTAAAATTAAGCCGCCATTTTTAAATTGTTGCTAACTAAGCATTTACTACATAATGTGGGGGAACGCGCTAGACAGCTTGGCGCCTATTTTAATAAAGTCAGTAACCTAACTTACACATCCGCCATTTTACAATATGGCTACTTGCGCGCTAATTTTAAATTTTTGCCTGTTTAAATATGCCGCCTAATATGGCCGCTAGCGCGGTAATTATAAATTAAGCTGCTAACTTAAGTTTAAAATCCGCCATTTTACAGTATGGCTACTAGCACGACAGTTTTAAATTTACTACTGAATATAGCACTACCTAAAACGTCTGGTACATTCTTTTACAATTTTTCTACCAAAAAAGTGTAAAATAATATACAGATACTTTACATTTAATACTTTTTATCTGTAGAATTGCTTGGATCGATATATTGTCTAGTTTTTAATAACTGGTTTTTATATGTTCCAGTTATGCATAATGGATTTTCTAGAATAGAGAGAAGTCCCACTTCGTGCCAACACAAACATAGGACGTTTATATGAAACTTAAATAACATTCTGGGAGAAGGCACGAGGTACAATACGTTTCAAATAAAAAATTCAATGTGGCTGTGGTTAGTGAATGATATTGTTGCGGTTATGAACAGAAATAACATACTCTGTGGTTCTTTTGGCATATATCCGAGTTTTGTAGCTGGGATTCTAAATTCAGTGGAAAAAATTCAATTCTGTGCGCTTCGTAATAAACAGTTGAATTACAGAGATTATATTGGAAAACGTATTTCAAGTAAAGAGTGCAGTATTTCTTATAAAGGGCATACAGGAAACTATTTGCGGTTATCACCTAGCAGTGAAACAGTCGCAATGCCATTTGAATCAAGAATCATACGTGGAAAGCTTCTGTCCCAATTAATATTCGCACAAGATGTGTTAAAAAGTACAATTGTTGTCTCTGGCTTAAGGCATAGTGTATTTTGAAAAGCGTGTAACGTATATCACAAACGAAGTGTTAACTTCAAGGCATGATTGTGCGTTTAAAAAGCACACTTGTGATTTAGATACGCCTAAGCAGCTAGCTAACCATAAATTGTATACGCAATAATGTTCAGTGCATCCTAACAAAAAAAGTCCTTTCTACATATTGTACAAAGAAAACTCATCGCATATTTGGGACTCTCAGTGTCGTTGTAAATTGTGTGTGAAAAACGGACCTACAAGCTTAAATTCGCTTAAATTGTTAGTAAATTAAGGGAATTTACTTACTACCCAATCAAACTCAAAAAAGGATTAACTGCAAGTGTAAAAACAAATTGTGTTTTTTTTAAATTTAAAGTGTGTGCTGTTTAAATCACAATGTGCTAATTTACTTACTGTCTACTCAAACTCAAACCGCAATTAATAAAATAAAAGCTGCGTCCTCTGTATAACTACTGTTAAACTGCCTAGCGCAACGCAAAAGAAAATTATTTTAAATGTGTGCACTGCGTCTCGCAAATACTTAGCTTAGAAGCCAAACCACTCCGCTGCAAGTGCCTACCTGCTAAGGCACCAGCCTGTCTGCGGAGGGTAAAAACACCACCTCGCTGCAAATGCCTACCTGTAAGGCGCCATTCTGTCTGCAGAGAGTAAAAACAAAAGCCGAGTCCATTCCATGCAAGCTGTCAGGGCTGTTTCCCAGTTCCTGCAGGTAAAAACGGCAGACGAATTGATCTGTATACAAATGCATTTCACATGATATTTTCTTCTCCAGTCGCTTACTAAATACTATTCAAGTTTCAGTGTTAAAATTTTTTATAATCACGTTATAAACAGTGTGTATTCAGTTTAACTATGCCTAAGTGTGCGTCCAAATATTGTTGCCAAACCACAATCTTATGATTGAAAAATGTAAGTGTAAAACAAAATTTATTTTTAATAAATAAGCCGCTTTGTGTATATTTGTAACTGAAAAATATATATTTATTATCCTTATGGTTTAGGTGGAAGGATTAGAACCTAGAACATTTCAATTTTGAATCCGGCATCTTGCCGCTCAACGGGCTCTTTATGTCGTAAAATATACAACAATAAAGTCTTAAACAAGCGCTATATTCAGTAGTAAATTTAAAACTGCCTCGCTAGTAGCCATATTGTAAAATTACAGATTTTATACGTACGTTAGCAGCTTAATTTATAATTACCGCACTAGCAGCCATATTAGGCGGTATATTTAAACACGCAAAGATTTGAAATTAGCGCGCTAGTAGTTATATTGTACAATGGCGGATGTTTAAGTTAGGTTAGCGGCTTTATTAAAATAGGCGCCACACTGTCTAGCGCGCGTCCGCCATATTATGTAGTAAATGTTTAAGTTGTATTAGCAACAATTTAAAAATGGCAACTTAATTTAAGACGCTGCCAAGTTGTCTGGCCCTCCACGACCACCGTGGCGCCATGCTGTCTATCTAAAAATAATTTACATATTAATGAGATCAATAAAAATAATATGCATGTTAATTAGAGCGATTAAAATAATTTGCATTTCAAGTAGGCTATTTGCAAATTAATCGAGATTATTTGCTTAATTAGGTAAAGGGTTAAGGTCATTGACCCCAACCATCATATGTGCTTACGCCTGACATCAGTTCTGGGTATCGAATGGTTACATCTGATGTCACTTCCATGCCCAACCACCATACTGTCTACTGACAAGTTTGCAGTTAATCGCCTACTGTATTCAAAATATACGTAGAACGCGTGTTAAGGAACTGGAAAAGGAAATGCCAACCAATGGGTATAGCAATTAAAAAAACACATATGTATACTTACTCAATTTTGCAGCTGACCAGGTATTAGCACAAGATGATGACATGGAGTGTATGGCAAGAAAAATAATCAAAGTGTAAGAAAGATGGGGACTTGCCATAAATTTAGGAAAAAACCAAATATGTATATATAGGAGAAGGAAAAGAAATGTTAAAATTTGACGGCGGGGAAGAAATAAAACCATGTACAGAATGTACTTATTTAGATTAAAAAAATAGACCAGTCGGGAGATAATACAACAGAAATAAAACACAGAGTTAATCAAACAATTAAAGCTATAGATGCTTTAAATTCTATTTGGTGGCCCAATTATTACTAAAAACAAAAAATTATACATTTGTCAAACAATAATTCAGAGCATTGTGGTGTATGGTGCAGAAGTATGGCAAATCCCTACCAGAGAAATAAATAAAGTTTTATCTACAGAAATGGATGTACTAAGGAGGTCAGCAAGAAAATCAAGGATGGAAAGAATAAAAAGTGAACATATAAAGGAAATAATGGGAGTGAAAGGGAAGCCGGACGCCATAGAGAAGAAAAGACTACAATGATATAGCCATGTCAAAAGGATGCTAGAGGAGAGAATACCAAAATTAATTATGGGTTGGATACCACGGGAGAGAAGGAAATGAGGATGTCCAAGAAAAATGTGGATGGAAGGAGTACAAGCGCTCATGACAACAAGAAATTTAGAACCAGATCAATGGAGAAACAAACAGGAATGGCATTTGGTTTCCAGAAGACCGCGACAGCTGTTAAAAACTGGATAGATAGATAGATAGATAGATAGATAGATAGATAGATAGATAGATAGATAGATAGATAGATAGATAGATAGATAGATAGATAGATAGACAGATAGACAGATAGATAGGTAGACAGATAGACAGACAGATAGGTAGACAGATAGGTAGATAGATAGGTAGACAGATAGATAGACAGACAGACAGACAGATAGATAGATAGATAGATAGATAGATAGATGGATAGATAGATAGATAGACAGATAGATAGACAGATAGATAGATAGACATATAGATAGATAGACAGATGGATAGATAGATAGACAGATAGATAGATAGATAGATAGACAGACAGACAGACAGATAGATAGAAGCACTTCAAAGTATTCGTCAATCCATGCAACCAGGAGGACTGAATTCACCATTTCACCATATATGTTCAAAACAAAATGCAAAGTAGAGAATGGTGACATTTACAAAATTTAACCACATTGTTGGGGCCACCGATTGGAGCCACGTCACCCCCTCCAGGTGGATGTGCCGGCAACACAGCTGCATCCATGTCTGCATTGTTGTTGTTCCTATGGCAGATGGTGGAGAAGTGATCATTGCTCTTGCAATGTCATTAGCGTCTGCAAAATTCTTTAAGCTGTATGTGCTCCCTGGATGGTGCTAAATGAGTGATAATTCCGACAATACTGGTAGCTCCTTGACTACATTGCATGTGACATTCTGTTCCTTGGCTTCTGTCATTCCTAAGTGGAAGTATGGGTGTTAGGTCTGTGCAGTAAATGTTACTAGCCAGTTTTATATCATACTCTTAACCTGTAATGAATAAATATATTTTTAAATGTGCACTTTTTTGGTATAATGTTATTAACCAGTTTTAATTATGCTGTTACTAGTCCGTTGTTTACCTTATGTCAGTGTAAAGCTGAAATTCAGGACTTTTTTTTTTTAAAATATATTTGCATCTAGTAAATAAGACTTGTGACAAGTCTGAAATTTCCAAGAAAGAGGAAATACCTCTTATTGAGCAGTCTAAATGTTTCCTTTTGTATAATGTGGATTGTAAAGATGACATTGTTTTATATGCATCTATTTGAAAGTTACAGGAAGGAAGTAAAATTCGTTGCTGTTCTGATGCTGTACATAATAAATTATTTATGAACACATGTTTGTGATACTTAATCCTTTTCCTCTCGGGGAGTAGTAGGAGAGTCTTATTGCTGCTGCTGTGAAGGCCATAAAGTAAGTGAGAAGTGCCATTTGCATATATATATGAAATTTAAGAGTGTAAAGGATTGTTTATATGTTAGAAGTTGTACTGATTGGGTTGATGGTGGGATTGATGTGAAACTGTGTAAATTGGAACATAATTGGTTGAAATATATCAGTAAAGAGCCGGTCCCAGTAGCCGCGCGGTCTAAGGCGTAGGTCTGCGGCCGCTCGCCTGCTGAGATCGTGGGTTTGAATCCTGCCGGGGGCACGGATGTTTGTCTGTTGTGATTGTTGTGTGTTTTCAGGTAGAGGTCTCTGCGACGAGCTGATCACTCGTCCAGAGGAGTCCTACCGACTGTGATGCGTTGTTGTGTGTGATCTAGAAACCTCAGGAATGAGGAGGCCATGGCCCGCACTGGGCCGCAGCGCCACAGGAGGGGGGAGAAAAACAAAAGTAAAGAAGATGAGGAGCCATATTTGAAAGTGGCAATTGATAAATTATTGTTTAATTACAGGGCATTGTGTTGGGCTAGAAATACAGAAAAGTTTCAGTTCAGTGATGCATTTATGGATATATTGTGATAACACAAATGCAGCCAAATTACAGTGATGTGCTTTGTGTGTGCTGTGTAGAAACAGAATGTGTCCATACTCTACTGCTCTCTACAGGGCTTAGTACATGATGGAATGGATGGATATGTGGGTGGGGTGAGCAGTAAACTTGGGACTGGTGTTCAGACAGGTTACTCCAAACAACCTGGCTGTAGCTGATGTACAAGGTGGTGCATGCTTAGGGTCCCCTAACTCTGAAGTAGGGGTGTCTGTGTGGCATGTGGTTATAGCCTCTATTTTGTATAAGAAGATGGTGCAGGGGTGTGAGGACTACACCCAGCTTTAACTGCAGTGAACTAAAGAAGTCTGCAGCTTAGCAGAGTGTGTTGACTGGTGTTATATACTCGTAGTATACTTTTAGTTCCAGCTTCAGGCAAACCATTTTTATTTCAAAAAAATAACTTTCACACCAAAAATGAGTAAACATTGGATGAAATGTGTTGAAAAATATCACCACCAGTATTAATACATAGACATTTGTACGCGTATGATTTTTCAGTGTTCTGTGTTGTTTACAAAGTGGAATTTTGGTTTTATGAAGTAAAAACTTTGTTTACAAATCTTGGATTTTATATGTGCATTGAACCATGAAGACATATTTTCCATCTTTTACCATTTGTTTATTTTTTGCACATACTGTGGTACAAACATTGACATACTTTGGCTAATAAGGAAGACATCTCTTGACCGTAAATGCATTATTCTCAAATAACATACTGTACAAATAATTTAAGTATAAAATGTATCATGTATAAGTGATACATTGTGCTTGAGTGAAAGAATTTCCATTTTTAATATTTTCTGGTGTTAACTACTCGTATATTGATATGTTCAGTGGACAGTAAGACTGGACATAGAAATACATACTTATGAATTTACATATGAATATGTGGAACACATTTCTGTGCACCAAGTACAGAGCTCACTTGAAACAACTGCTGTGAGACTGCAGACTGCAGTGTCCGTTGAAGACAGAAGCTGCGAGGCACATGCTCTGTCAGAGCCTTTTGCACTTTCTAAGATAAACTTGGCATTTATCTGGTGACAAGTGATGTGGAGTTATGTAATACTGCAAGCACTGCATCTTCTCTTCTCTTTCTTGTATTTTCCCTGATTCTCCTCGTCCAGTTTTTTCCGCAGCGCATCTGGAGCAGAAAATTATAGGAGAAAATAGAATTTTTTTTTTTCATATGTTGTTGCTGCATGATATTTCCAGGTGTCTTTGGTAGTGTATTGTTCTTCAAAATGGATTTTGGCAGTGAAAACTAGAGTTGTGTGGGTGTAAAGAAAAAATTAAAGTATATTCCATACTGCTGCTTTAAATTTTGTGAAGTGTAGTTGCATCCAGATTAAATTTTATCTTCGTTGTTCATTTGGCATTTCTTTGAGCAATATATACATTATCACAGAAGTGGCTCTCGAGTTTAAGAGTAACTCTAATGTTATGTTATTCTGTATGTTTTAATATCGTTCACACTGGTGACCACTACTTCTCATGTTCACAACATGGCTAAATTTGTGTGTGAACGGTGTCACAAATGTGGCCAAACTGCTTGTTATGGCAGCTTACGACTGACATAAAAATCTGGTGCTATTATTGCAGACTAGATCAGGCCTGCTGAAACTCTAGCTTGTGGGCAAAGTCTGGCTTGCAACAGTGTTATGTTGCCTGGTGAGATATTTGAAATGAGAAAACCTCTTTTAACCCTTCCCTTGGCAAAGCTGAGATAGAACACATAAGCAGTTTTTTTTTTTAATTTTGAGCTATTTATGGAGATGTATATTACACTACTAGTTCATTTTGTAAAAAAATGTGCTATAAATAGGAACACTGTGCCCTATGTAGTGAATTGCGTTTTTTTTCCCCTAAATTTGACCTCTTATTACCAGCAGCATATACTTATTTATTTTTCATTCTGTTCATTGAATTTCATATTGCCCACAAACACATAACAAATTTTACTGAAGTTGCCCAAACCATATAAAAGTTTTTGAGTACCATACACAAGGTTGAGCAGCTCTGCTGTGTGTAGTTGGTTCTGTACTTGGATATTTCTGTTGAGGTTCAGTGATATGTGGCATTTCGTGTATTATTTCTTACATGGTCTGAGGGCTTTATTGTGAGTGGAACATACTGAGCTAAGACCTGTTCAGTACTACTTTAACTTTAGAATTTTAAAACATGAGTATGGGAGTTGTAAGTCTGGAATTCAGTTCCATGTTGGACACATTTAACAGTTTTCGTGATATGTGGCACAGTGTAGAAGTGATGGAAGTGTTATGTGCTGTACATGATTTGTTTTGCATGTGATGCTACGTTTGTGGGTCAGTCAGTACATTAGTCCTTGGTTTTTGTTCACACGAAGCAGAAGTATAGATTTGTACTCTTAATGGACATAACTGCACTTGGTATATTAATTCACTCTTTTGTTGTAATGTTGCCATGACATGAAAAAATCTTTGTGTGTGTGTGTGTGTGTGTGTGTGTGAGAGAGAGAAATATCCCCACTGGGAAGGTCACTTCATGCTGAACACAGGTGTATACATAAATGTTTAAAGGTCTTGGAATTCTACAGTGTGTCCCACTCGCTACTGAACCCGGCATTTCTGTAATAATTGTAACACCAATGAAGATATTGCAACGAAATTTGAACAGGATTACGTTCGTTGTGTGAGAAATGAAGAAGAATGTTTCTGTAGTCCGCTTCAAATTTCGTTGCAATGTCCTCCTTAGTGGTAAAATTATTAAAGAAATACTGGGTTCGGTAGCGAGTGGGACACATTGTACTTTTCTCCTGATGGGAATGAATGTGAATTTTTGGTTGGGGTGTGTAGCAGCTGTACATACTGACTTACTGGGGCAGAGTCCTTGAGAAGTTAAGGGGTCTGCAGCTAGCCAGACTTCCAAAAGTTTGTGGAACCTGAAAGTTCATTACCGAATCAACAACAGCCCGCCACCTGTCCTTATGCCGAGCCAACTCAATCTGCTGTGGGGACCCCCAATCCTTCACAACCCATTTTAATACTGTCATCCCACCTGTGCCTAGGTCTTCCAAGTGGATTCTTTCCCACAGGTTTGTCCTCCAAAACCCTGTTTTCACCTCTCCTGTCTCCCATATGTTCCACTTGCCCCACTCACTTCATTCTTCTTGATTTGATCACATGAATAATATTTGGTGAAGGAGTACAGATCCTAAAGTTCCTCATTATGTAGTCTTTTGCACTCCCCAGTTACCTTATGTCTCTTAGGCCCAAATATTTTCCTCAGCACCCTATTCTCAAACACATCCTACATTCCTTACTCAATATGGAGACAAAGTTTTACATCAATGCAAAGCAAGAGACAAGTTATAGTTCTGCATAACAATTGTATGTATATGACACAAATACAGAATTTATGAACAGGCCTTATGTTATATGCCACCTGACTCTTGATGTTAGCTGACAGTGAACACTGTGCAAAAGTCTTGCAGCAAAAACTTGGTTTCATTTCGTGTTTGTGAATTTTTTGTTTCTGCATGTTGGTCGTGAAGTATGTAGCAACGGCCTGTTAATTTGTTAGATGTCACTGCATGCAGAATGTGATTCATTGCCGTCCTGGCTGAAGACTGACCATGCGATCAGTCTGGGGTAAACAACTATAATGAGTGTAAAGCAGAAGAAAATTACACGCGGTCAAACACCAGAAAATCACAGTCACGGAATTATGACGCCACTTGTACACTAGCATTACATTAGGTTTGGGACTTAGCGAGGTTTTAAGCACCTGATTTTTGTTTTATAGAATGTGAAAAGCTGACCTAATATCAGAGAACATTCTGCTGTATTTGTTGATAAAATGCCGTTGAATTTGATGGATTACCCACCAGCAACACCTTTCTTGCCGATGGCTGTGAGGCTCTCGTACAGTTCTTTAACTGGGTTCACTTCCGGCCCAAGTCCATGTGCCCAGATCAATAGCATACGGAAGCCATGCTCCTTGTAACTGGACGGTCCTGTGGGTAGAAGGATATGAACTGTTATTTGAAGTTACAATGGCTACTTCATTTTGAGAACTGGAAGTTTTTCATAATATATTTGAGTGTTTCCTAGAACGAAATCTATATTTTCATATTCTGCGCTGCAAATGTTTGCCCCACGGGCCCCAAAACCAAAAAGCCCTCGCATCCTTTGATTATGTGTACTTTCTGACCTGCATGTGGTGTGTCTCTTCATGGCTATTAAATGGAAATATTAGTAAATGAAGACCTTGTCAGAGTGACCATTCCTTCTAAAGTGGAGACGTTCCTGAACCTCTAGAGGATGGGATCGCGGATTCGGCTTCCACTCGAGGCATGAATATCCATGTTTTGGGCATGCTTTACAAAGCAAAAATAAAGAGATCCGTTAAGTGGACACAATGTACATCCGTCCGTGTGTGACGTAGGGTCAGTGACCAAGCCGTCTGTCGGATTATCATGACGTCTATAGGAATTCTTCAACCAAGTATGAGTCGTGAAAATCGGAAGGTCGCTGGTTAGCTCCCAGCTGGTGTCATTGGAGTTTTTCATTGACATAAAATCTTCCGATCGCACTATGGCCCTGGGGGTCGACTCAGCCTCTAACAGAAATAAGTACCAGGAGTATTTCCCGGGGGTAAAGGCGGCCGGTGCGTAAGGATGATAACCTACCACCATCCTGTCGTCACGAAATCTGGGAACC
>Ga0209755_10008047_pt1 | contig 11340 bp, 10 predicted proteins | sample TergutCo191P1_FD_187301 | JGI IMG/M metagenome (GOLD analysis project Ga0209755, IMG submission 187301) | Cornitermes sp. P1 segment gut microbial communities from Petit-Saut dam, French Guiana - Co191P1 (SPAdes) (version 2) | ecosystem: Host-associated > Arthropoda: Insects > Digestive system...
TCGGCGGGGCCGGGATTGCCCCCCAGCCTGACATGTCCCCAGTTCGAGTCGGTAGCCGCGCCGAAACCGGCGTTGGAGGCGGCGTGGCTGGCCAGGTTTACGGTACGGTCGTTTACGGTTATCGCCGTTCCGGCCAGCGGACGGTGGTCACGTGCGGTAAGGCCGTCTATAAGCCGGTGAATTTCCGCAAGGGCCTCCGTTGACGTTCCCTGCAACTCCGCTATTATAAGCTCTATCATTTCCTTTCGGGCGATAATTTCGTCTATGTCGGTCTCCGCCAGTTCCTGAAAGCCGTCGAGCCGCGTTCCAAGCGCCCGTATTGCGGCTGCGGCGTTGTTCGCTATCTGCGTGAGGTTTTGCGAGTGCGTTCCCGTTTGAGCTGCGGGGTTCTGCACAGTGCGGTTTCCCAGCATCGCGTCGGTAACGCCGCCGGCGGGGATGGACACGGTGCGCTCGTTCACCGCGATCCCCGCCCCGGCAAGCGGCCTCTGGTTTTCCACGTTGACCGTTCTGCCGTCGCCGCCAATCGCGGTGTCGGTTCCGGCAAGCGGTCGCATGTCGTCGACGCTTACGGTTCTGTCGTCCACCGTTACGTTGCTGCCCGCGACGGGCCTCTGGTTTTCCGCGTTGACCGTTCTGCCGTCGCCGCCAATCGCGGTGTCGGTTCCGGCAAGAGGCCGCATGTCGTCGGCGTTGACCGTGCGGTCGTTAACCGTTACGTTTGTCCCGCCAAGCGGTCGCTGGTCACGCGCCTCCGCGTCGGCGACCCTGCCGTGCAGCACGTCCAGACAACGCTGCAAAAGGCCGGACTGGTTTCCAACCGCGCGTTCGCCGATCATTTCGTCGGTCACGGTGCCGGGAAGTATGTGCGCCGCCGGATTGTCGGCAAACCCCTGCAGCTTCGCGGACAACGCTTCCAGCGCGGCGTTGACCTCGGCCAGGGATTCGAGTTTGTCCAGTTCCAGTCCCTCCACCGCCTCCAGGACGGCGCGGAGAGCGTCCCCGATCTCCATAAGCGTCGCCTCCGTTAGGGACGCGTTGTCCGTTATCTGCCCCTGAAGACTCTCCTCCACGTTCGCCAGAACGCGGTTGAGCGAGGCTATCTGGTTGTGCAGTTCCTCCAGACCGTCCGTCCCCGCCGACTCCGCCCACGCGTCGTAGAGCTCCGCGACGGTCGCAGTGCCGTTCCCCATCAGCGGAATGACGTTTTCGGGCCAAGCCGAATGGCGAACGCAGATCATTTCGCCTTCCTGCGGGACGTTTCCGTAAACCTCCAAAAAAGAGTACGTTTCCCAGCGTTGTCCAATAATTCGTGCCATGCGCGTTATCCTCCCGGCCGCTCGGAGCGGCGTATTGTTTCGTCAATGTCTCCGTGCCTAACAATTTTGTCCAGTCCAACGTCCAAAACCTGTCGCACAAGGAACGTGTCGCCGCCGGGTCTTGGATAGTGCCAGTTTTCACTTGTCGCCCTTTCCACAAGGGTCAGGGTTACGGTTTCCCTGTCCAGGTTCGTTTTCTTTTCGTAAACGATCCAGTCGATTGCCGTCCCGTCGCCGCCCTGCAGGGCCCTTGGGAGGTATCCCACAACGTCGAACAAAAGCAGTTCGAGATAATCGCCGGTCATGGGAACCTCGAGCCCCGTAACCCTGTGACGCACCCCGGCTATCATGTCGCGTATTACGGCGACTCTCCGCTTAAGCGCGTCCAGGTTGAAATATTCGCGAAGGGGGCCGTCGGGGCCGTCCGGCCTGACGAATCTGGCGGTCAGATCAAGTCCGTGCAGAATGTCGGCGGTGGGGTTTCTGTAGTTTGTGCCTACGACCCTGCCTTCCCCCTCCGGTCCGTCCCACGCCTTTTTGTAAACGAACTCCCATCCGGAGTGAACGAAATCGTCCGCCAGTTGCACCGACAGCCATTCGTGATTCAGCGCGTCGGTATGGGGAATGTCCAGCTTCCTCACCCTGTTAGGGTTGTCCAGACGAAACCGGAGCGTGTCGTTCACCAGCATCAGCTGCCCGCCTATTACGTTGGCGGCCTGTATCCGCTCTATCCAGCCAAAAATCGGCTCGGGACTGTCCATGTACAGACCTACGTCCGCAAGGCCGTCGAATTCCATGTCTTCCCGGTCGAAGCCTTCGAGCAGATAGGCGTTGTTTGCCTTTTCCAAAAGGGCTCTTATTGCCGCCCCCGGTTTGGCGTTCGGCCATCGGGCGAACATCCTAACCCGGTTTATTCCGTTTCCCCTCTCTCCGCCCTGGAGGGCCTGCGACCAATATATTTTGATTACGCCGGAGGCCGGCCCCGCGTTCGGGCCGTCGCCGGCGGTTATTCCGAGCGGCCTGGTGGCCTGCGGATGTACCGCGTTGTAAAAGCCGGGACGCGACGGGCGGTTGTAGCCGTGCAAAAAATTGGGGTTTCCCAGGCCGGGCCATATCTCGATCCAGCCCTCGCATATCCTGGCGCCTCCACCGGTATTGTCCAGGTCCTCTATCGGCTGGCCGGACACCTCGACCTCTATCTTGTACACTTCTTCCCACCCGGGGGAAACCGAAAATCGTACCATTCCAGGAATTCGGGAAACCGGGTGTAAATCTGATCCCCGTTTAACGGTATGCCGGGGACGCCGTTGCCTATGCCGATCATCGACGGCTTTACCTTGCCGACATACTCGTCCTCCAGAAACGGCAGCCCGTCCTCGGTTCTGTCAAAGGTCTCGGTCGGGTATTTGACGTTTAGCAGGTACCTGAAATCAATGCCCTCCATGGCGATACCGTCCGCATCGTGCGTTATGCCGTTGACTACGTATTTGCCCAGGGGGTAATCCTTGGCGTTGGCGGCGGGCGCGTCCCTGTGGCGCATGGACAAAATCATCAGGCCGCCGTAGAGCAGAATGCTCCGGTCCCCCTTTATAAAGTTCAGCCTTATTTTTTCGAAACTGAGCTTTTGGTGCCGCAGCGCGTCGGCGCGCTCCGCGGGGTTCCGCGCCGTTACCAGCATCGGGGGATTCGGGGTGCCGTCAGGTTCCTTGCTCCCGTACAGGGAGGATACCGATTTTGAGGTCGCTATGACTTCAATCCGCCTGTACGCCCACAGGGATTCCGGTTCCATGCCGATGCCGATCAGGGCGGCGTATTCCCCCCCGTAAACATTGAACGTACCGGCGGCCGGAACCGGCCCGTCGCCGGGATATTTCGGAAAGCGCCTGCCCCCTATCAGTACTGCGGTGGCGCTTCTGTCGTGCGGGTGGTAATAAGGCACCGTCGGCCAGTTCGCCGCACGGGGACGGTAAACCGCAAAAACGGGGATGCGAAAGGACGTCGCCGAGAAAGGGAGCCACGGATGTCTAAGCACCAGGGGGCTGTCGTCGATGACCGCGAACACGTCCACTATCACGCGGCACTCCTTTGGCTTGCTCGGGAAAACATGGAGGATTTCCGCTTGACACGACGTATCTTTCGGGATACATTTAAGGCATGATAACGATACGGGAAATGGCGGGCGCACTTGAGGAGGCGTGAGATGAAACCGGTCAAGACAACGGTATGGGATCCGGCGGAATATCTGGAAACCGAGGAGCAGATTGCCGCGTATCTGGAGGACATTTTCGAGAGCGGCGATACCGAGCTTATCGTCGCCGCGATAGGCGACGTGGCCCGCGCCAGGGGAATGTCGAAAATAGCGGACGACACGAATCGCGGAAGGGAAAGCCTGTACAAGTCGCTTTCGCCTGACGGCAATCCCTCGTTTGAGACAATTGTGAAGGTCATGGCCGCGCTGGGTTTCGGCCTTCGCCCGGCAAGGGCTTCGTGACCCGTTTGACTGTAAGGGAGGCTTCCATGAAAAACGGCACGGAATGGGCGATAATCCAGGTAAAATGATACGGGGGGAAGCCCGAAAAGCAGTCTTTTTTGCCACGTTTTGGGGGCCAAAGGCATGTATGGAGGTTCGGCATGGATGATTTTTTTACCGAAAAGCAAAAGGAAAACATCAAGTATTTCCGAGATAACAAGGGGTTTCTCGAAAACCCGCTGTACAGACTCAAGTTCGCGGTGATCCGCGGCAGGGAGATTGTCGGGATATTCGACACGTCGGAGGCCGCCATCGAGGGGGCAGTGGCTAATTGGCCCGTGGGTGAATTCATAATCCAGCAGATTGAATCCGACGAGGACGTGGTCGGCTTTCTTTCCCCAGCCATAGCGTAGGCGTTCTTGGACTTCTTCAGCCGCTTCAAGAACAATTTGAAGATCGCAATAAAAGGTATGGAGAGGAAAAAAAGAATCGGCATAATGGCCGGCATCGTTGTCACTGCCGGAGGCACGTTGCTGGCAAATGTGTTTGGGGCGATAGACGTTAGGGGTATAGCCGGATGTGTAGCGTCCGCTGTATGCTGGGTTATGGTAATTCAAATTCCATTGTGGGCCGTTCTGGCCGCCGCCGTTCTCCTGCCCGTCTCTTACGCGGTTCGCCGTAAAATGCGCCATCTGACGGAGGAAAAACACAAGATGCCAGATTGGTTCCAGTTTACCAAAATGGTGTACAGGGGACATTTGATTGAGTGGAGTTACACGGAAAAGGGAGCCCCGCGCAATTTCTGGGAACTGTGCATAAACTGCAAATGCCAACTTGACAGCAAGGGGGAGTGCCCGCGTTGCGAGGCCAGGCGGGATCCCATTAAGGACGGCCTCAACAACAATGAGTTTGAGGTAAACATGGAAAGGGTTGTCGTAAGCCATATATATGACGGCACGTACAGGGAAATTATGGCCAAATACAAGTGAGGAAAATTTATGAAAAACAGAACCGCCGTTTGTCTCGCCGCGATAACGCTTGCGGCGTTCGCGACGTGTGCCGATCCCGTGCGGGGGGACGTTAACCTTTTCTGCCCGGAGAATCACTTCGAGTTTAGAATCATTGACAACGGCACCGCCGTCGAGATAACCGGCTACGTGGGCGGAAGGACCGACGTGCGGATACCGCCGTACATTCAGGGGCTGCCTGTTACGGTGATTGGGGATTATGCATTTGAGGGCGAGATCTACGAAACATGGGAAAATAACGAGGCGAGTTGGGTACGAGTAAGATACATTACCGCTATTACAATCCCGGACAGCGTGACACACATTGGCTATATGGCATTTTTGCATAACAACCTCACAAGTGTTGTCATTCCAAGCGGAATTACGAGAATCAATGATGGTACATTTGCTGGTAATCAACTCACGGACATTATCATTCCGGATGCCGTGACCCACATTGGGCATATGGCATTTGGGGGTAACCAACTCGTTAGCATTTCCATTCCAAATAATGTGGCCTACATCGGGCTGTGGGCATTTGCGGAAAACCGCCTTGCCAGCATTACGATAGGCGGTAACGTCATAATAGAACCAGCATTTATTACGGGCATTTTTTACGACAGGTTTGGTGAATCTTTTGCCCCGTTTTACGAAAGCCAGGGGCGCATGGCGGGAACATACACTTACGGCAACGGCACCTGGGTTTTTCAACCCAGGTAATCGTGCCATCTCTCTGGACAGATGAGCTACCATGAATCGCCATCCCTTGTCATGTAGCACCTAAAATAACCCGAGGTGCCATTTATCCTGGAACCGCCGGCGGCACCAGGAACAGTGAAAGGTGGAACAGTCCCTCCGGGTGCAACCTGTATCGAACGGCTGGAGCCTCCGTTACGCCTTGTTGCCGCATCTATGTTTTGCCCGTTGTCGCCTCTTTGTCCAGAATTTCCCGCCCAAACATTATCGTTTGTTAAACCCAATCCACCCTCGCCGCCAGCGGTTATAGTTCCAGCCCTTCCGCCTGCCACGGAAGGGTTAAGGGCATTAGAACCCACGGCCCCATCCTCCGCTCCGGTGGGATTACCTGCGCCGCCGCCGCCTGCTCCATTTGCCCAGTTACTTCCAATCGACGAAAGCGTCACAGCCCCACCGCCGCCGGCACCGCCCAGCGCATTATTAATTAATCTATCCCCTATACGCAAACGGGTATCCCCTCCCGATGAACCGCCGCCCCCGCCGGTAATGTACTGTCTGGGAATAAAGCCATTAGGAATACTAGCGTGAAACTCCCCGTCCTCCCCCTGCTCTCCATCACCGCCAAGCAGGCCGAAAAAAGTAGTCGGAGCAAGTATACGGATTTTGCAAACAAGAACCTGCCCCCGGCCGCCGGCTCCTCCAGCGGGAGGGTTAAGAAGATTGGCGCCACCAGTTGGAACAATACCGCCGCCTCGCCCACCATTGCCGCCACGAAGTTCAAAGCGGTAGTTGCCTGGGGTCAGGAGCCTGGACTCCCACCCACCATCCGACGGCGCGGTGATTTCCCAGACAAGTTCGCCGCCTGTGTCCGGGTTGCGCACATCGTACTCGAACATGCTGTTGGGGCTGTCCATGACGATGCACCGAAACCCCGGCGGCAGTTCCGCGTCGATAAATACAACGGCCCGATCCCGCCCCCATTCGTGCCTGTTGGTTTCGTGGTACCAGCCGTGGTGAATCGAACAATATCTGGGGCGATCGGTACTGCAATAAAACCCCGAACCGTTCATCCTGCAATATATCCATTTTACGGTGTCGGTGTCGGTCTCAAGCTCAATGTGGGGAACCTTGCCGCCGTTCTCAAGGGAGGGGCCGCAAATATCCGCAGGGCCAAACGCGACGACGTTACGGGATTCCTCGGGTTTCAGGGAAACCCTCACCCTGTTCCCTTTCTCGAACATGCCAATTCCGCAGGCGTTTTGAGTCAGCATCCTCAAAACAAATTCCTGATTGTTCCACAAAAACTGGGGGTGATGCCCGCCCCATCTGGAAAAGCGGGGATCGGGCGGCGGCAGCGGGGGCGGAAATCTCATCATCTACATATCCTCCAAATGCGGCGGGGGGGCAAACCTTCTGCCCTGAAGCCTAAAATCGAGATAGTGAAGCGTCGCGTTCGGGGGCAGTACGGGAGGGGGCAGCAGCTCCCCGGTTTCCATCACGCGCCATTCCCCCGGCGGTATTCCCAGGAAGTCAAAAAGCCAGTCCGTGGATTGATGCAAAAAGTACTGTTCAATCAGCGCGTCCAGCAGCAACCGCAGGGGCATTCCCTCCGTGAATATATCGCCAAGAAAGCCCTCCATGAAAATGAACCAATTTTCGGGAGAATGGCCGCTGCCCCCGGGAATCCTCACCGTGATCTCCTCGCCGCGGACGGACGGTGAAAAGGTTCCCTCAAACTCGCACCAGAAAGGGTCGTCGCAAACCACGGTTCCCTGCACGATGCCGCTCCCTGCAAAAACCTTGCCGACCAAAGCGCCGCCGTTGAACGTGTACCACGGGATGCCTGGGGCGTTATCGCCCATGCCCCTTACGCCGGCAAAATTTCCCGCCTCAAGCCTCAACCGCCCGTTCGCGTCCATGGTTACGTAAAACACCGATACGGCAGCCGCGGCGAAACCTGCGGGAACGGTTAAAGCCACGTCGTCGTCCAACACGTACCCCGCCGTTTCTCCGTCCCGCCCAAAACCGTGGACAATCCCCCCCTTGCGCACCACAACCGCAGAGGTGGACACAAAAGCGTCCACCCCGAACGAAAGACGGTTGACAAACCCAAGAACCTCCTGCCAGTCGGGGGTTTCGTTGAACGACATTCTTCTAACCGACACGGTTTGGCCTCCATCCGCCTTTGTAGCGGTAACCTGCGTTAAACGAGTTGAACGGGGCTACAATTCCCAACCCCGACACCGCGTGTCCTATCATGGGTTCCCCGTACCTGGACCAGTAACCGGTCCACTCCAAATCCTCATCGAGGTCGTCAAATCCAAAAACACCGTCGCCGTTGTCATACCCAGCCGTACCGGTAAAGTCCGTCATGTCCGACGTCGTAAACGTGTGGGCAAAGCCGCCAAGGTCGCTGATCCTGTGCCAGACAAAAGAGTTTCCCGCGTTTCCCTTGCCGGGCATAATCCGCGACGCAATCCACTTGGACGCCCCTTCGGTTAAGTGGTCGTCGTTGGGGTTAAATCTGATCGGCAACGAGTGCTCCATATCAGTACGCCTCCCGCCACGAAAGGGAACAGTTCCAGTACCAGCCGTTTTCGCTCCTCTTCGTGAACCTCGGCGGCTCGATCAGGGTGGCCCACATCGGAGGCACGCGAAGGCTTTCCGGATACGGGACGACGAAATGCGGCTCGGTTATAGAGACTCGCCTGTAATACCCCTCCACCGGTTCGGCCCGTATCCTTGTGAAGTTGACCCGCAACGTCCGCAACTGCCTTACGGTACGTCCAAAGGGTTGCCCAACGCTTCCCCTTTGCGCGTTGGCAAGCGGCTCGTATCCGTGCTGGGGGCTTACGACGAATCGCGGCAAAACCAGGTTGGCGGCGTTCCCTTCAGCGAACCCGGGTTCGCTGACCCGAATAAGGCCGATGTAATCAAACACAACGTCGGCCGCGCCTCCAAACGTCCCGTTCTTACCGAACAGCAGTTGCCACTGGCCGTCAACCGCGAAGAGGATGTGAATGGGATTCCCCACGGTTAAGTCGTTGCAGACAACATCAATATCCGCACCGGACGCAACGGAAATACCGCCCTGCGGCGGGTCGCCAATGCCGCTAATATCGACAAAGTTGCCGTTGACGAGTCTAAAATTGAGCAGGGCAAAACCCCTGTCCAGACGCATGGTGGGGTTCATGCTGAAGGTCAGTATATACCGACCGCGTGTATCGTGCCGGGCGATTCCGGGATTGGCGACGGTGTCGGGTACGGCAAACCGCCTGTCGTGAAAAAACCGTTGATTCGACACGAACTGTTCCACGTTGCCCGGCGTGCCGCCGGACATTTCGGCAAAGTCGCTTAACTGTATAATCATCGTATCACGCCCCTTGCCCGAATAAACTGGTTGCCGAGGGAGCCTATCTCGAAAACTTTTTTCGCAATAATTTCCCCGTCCATCTCGACCGTCAGATGCAGCTCCCTTACGCCTTCCCCGCCTATCGTGCCGTTGCGGATCGCGTTGAGCAGTTCCGTCTGGTCCTGGTCGGTCAAAACCATTTCCCGCCCCTTTGCCATGATGGGCGTGGCGTCGCCGCGGAACGGGTTGCCGCGAACAATCCCCCCTTCGGCGAACGTCTGCATCTGCGGACGCCGCGCCAGTACCTCGGCGACCTTTATCGCGCCGATGCCGCCCATTACGCCGGCCCCTACGGCTCCGCCAAGCGGCCCCAATTGGGCAAAGGCCTGCATTATGGACTGGGCGACCGAAACCTTGGTCTGCGCGAGACTGAACGCCCATTGAATCATGGCCGCCCTGTGTTCAATTTTTGCCCGATCTCTTGCCGCCTTCAGCTCCAGGGCTTCCCGTTCGGCCTTCGCCCTTTCCTCTTCGGCCAGGCGGTTTTGTTCATATTCCTTCCGAATCTGAAATTCCCTTTTTGCCTGATGCGCACGGAATATCAGCCTGTGGTTTCCGGTTTGCAGCGCCGCGTTAAGTTCCCGTTCGTGCTGTTGTTCGGTGGCCGCCCTTGCGAGACCGTAGAAGAACAGCCTGTTCTGCAAATCCTCTTCATACAGTTCAAGGCGGCGTTGGTGCGTTTCCTCCATGAGTTCCCGTTCGCGGGCAAATCTTTCCTCAACGGCGTCCAATTCGCTGCGCGTTTGATTGGCCACGACGGTGTTCATCAGTTGCGAGAATGCCGTGAGGCCCTGCTGGGCCACCTGGATGCCGTTAATCCAGTTCTGCAGATTGTTTGCGGTGTCTTCGGTGCTTTCCTCGATCCTGTGAAGCTGGCCGACCAGGTTTTCCATGACGGCCCTCGCGTTGGCGTTGGCGTTCTTCCACACGTCGGAGCTTCTCAGTTGCCTCAGCGCCCACTGCCTTTCCAGTTCGACGCGTTCCGCAAGGGATGCGTTCAGCACGTTGACCCTGTGGATATGCTCGTTGATAAAGCGAATCTCCGCCGCGTTCTGCTGCGCGTCGGCAATCCCGGAAAGCTCGTCCTGTATCGCCCGGTATATCTGCAAAGTTCTTCCAAACGCGGTCGTATTATTCCCCCATCTAATACGATGCTCCTCCGTAAAGGCGGTAATGACATCAAGGGCTCGCCGGTTTACGTTTATTAGCTGTTGCTGATGTTCTTCTGCCGTAATAAGGCTGTGAGCAAAATTGTCGTTGATTGCCATGGTGGCCCGTCTGAGATTATATTCAACGCCATCCAAAAATTCCGAAAACTGCCCCGGAGTCATATGCTGTATTTGCTCCGCCGCTTCATTGAAAGTCAAAAAATGGTTTGTGGACGTTACCATCATGGCGTGCATCCTGCCGATATTGCCGGTCAGCTCGTTTATGGCCCGCTGATTGTTCACCGTCAGCCTTTCCGCCTGGGATATCGCGACGTTGATTGCGTTGGCCTCGGCCTGCCATGCCGCCGCCACCGCCGCCCGCGCCTGCTCGGCGGTCAGCAAGCCCCTTTGCTCCGCCCGCGCGATTTCCTCAAGCCGCCTCGCTCTGGCGTCCTGAATTTCCGCAAGTTCCCTTTCAAGTTCCCTTACTTTATCCAAGGCGGCCTGTTCCTCCTCGTTGCCGCGGATCGCCCATTTTGCGGCTTCCTGCGCCGCTTCCTGTCGCGCGCCCAGAAGCTCAATTTCCCGGCGAAGGGCCTCCTGGCGTTCCCTCATTCCGTCCACAATCCGCTGTTCGGCGATCATGACGCCGGGGGAGCCCATCGCCGCGGCCGCTCGCGCGTCGCGCAGTCTTCTCTGTATGTTGCTCTCGATTAGGATTATCTGTTCTTCTATGCGTTTGCGTTCGATTTCCAATTCCCTTGACAGTGCGTCGTTTTTGGTGATTTGTATTTCCCACTCGTTAAAATCGGTCAGCCCCAGATTTATTCGTTCGATGACCTCCCGAAGGTTTTCAAGCTGCGCGATATGCCTGGAGTGATCCGCCCTTTCCGCCCTTGCGACGGCGTTTCTGAATTCCTGGGCCTCGGCCCTGGCTTCCCTCCAGCCGGCCCTTACGTCGGCCCACCAGTTTCTGATACCGGTGGTGGCTTCCCCCTGCGCTACCTTCAAACGTTTCGTGGCGCTTTCAAGTCTTGACTGCGCGGCGTTCACGTCGTTGATGGCGGCGGCGACTCCCCCGAAGGAGCGTTCCATCGCCTCCAGGATAATCTTCTGGGCCGCCATTTGCTGGCCGGCGGCCACAAGCGCCTCCACCCTTTCCTTGTCGGCCCGGGCAAGTATAACCCCCTGTCTCGCCAATACCCTCATACCCTCGGCGGGATCCTCCAGCGCGCGCCCGACGTTTCTGGCGGCCCCGGCCAAATCCCCGCCCATAACGGCGGCCATG
>Ga0209755_10008049_pt1 | contig 11340 bp, 7 predicted proteins | sample TergutCo191P1_FD_187301 | JGI IMG/M metagenome (GOLD analysis project Ga0209755, IMG submission 187301) | Cornitermes sp. P1 segment gut microbial communities from Petit-Saut dam, French Guiana - Co191P1 (SPAdes) (version 2) | ecosystem: Host-associated > Arthropoda: Insects > Digestive system >...
CATTGTCACTCACTGTCACTCTGAGCAGAAGTGCCTTCGTCTTCCAATGAATGTGCTTCAGAGTCTGATTCTAATATCAGTTACTTGATGTGTTGGTCTGTATGGTTTCTTCTTGTAGCCATGCTGCTAAATGCACTTGGACCCAACTTGGCACACATCAAACGCAACCCCTTCTGACTGATTGTGTTTAAAGCATCTGCATTTCCTGGTCTTTCATATGTTGTTATTTCCCTGACATGGAATGGATTCAAGTGTTGAGTAGAAGGTACACATAAGCGTGAACTTACATATCAAAAGAGTCAGGAAGAAATCCATGCAGGAGAATGAAGGACATTTGCCTGTGGTCCCATATTGCACTAAACATAGAAACAAATATCTGTATGCGTTACTTTCCTGTCCCACTGATAGCATATGAGCTCATTGGTCACAGTGCCCAGTTAAACCAGTACTACCATGAAACCCAAACATCATTATGTGATTGAAACCTAAACAACATCTGAAGAAAGAGGATGACATGTACAGTCAGCTTCAAATCTAATAGCACTAGGTCTCCATTCAAAACAGGGGCTATTTGAAAAGTATAAATCTAGAAAATGAAACTTAGAATGAAAAATAAACAGAATAAAAAAGATCTTCAACCAAGCTTCATAAAAGTAGGTGGATTTTCTTCAAACTTTTGAAACAGGTAGATGGATTCATTCTTAAATGTGTACTTTATTTCAAGTTTTTATCTTTAAAAATGTATGAAGTACAGCAGATATCAGCAGGTGCAAAAGTGGGCATTTGAAGTAGAAAGTACTCTGTCAGTGGCTGCTTTGGAAATTAAATCCCTTTTATCCTAAAGGTTATGGTATCCCACCTGTTGGCTGACTGGACATGATTTCCCAGAGCCTGGCCCTGTCAGGTACTTCCTCAGTCCCCGTACAGTAGTCCCTAAGACAACTGTTAGGCCTTTCTAATTTCCTTATTGTAAAAGATGAGGGCTGTCTTAGAAGATTCCCAGTTATCTTTTCTTGTAACTTGGTTAAAAAGTCATCTTATTAAGGTTTTAAGGCATATCAACTCTTTGTGCCATGACCGAGCTCTCTTTGGCGAGAGAGCTACCCTGGGTGGACAGTTATGGTGAAAGGACCTGAGGATGGTCTGTTACACCATGTCAGCAGCCAGCTCCACATCCTGCATCAAGTGTACGACCACTAGAATTGCCTTAGGTCTTCTTGGTAGGATTCCCTCTTGGTTCTCTTGGGGTTGTGATATTTGACGCTGGTAACTTCAAGGTTACCTATCTGAAATAATACTGTAGTCCCTCAATTACTGAACCTTAGTAATCTGGATCTCCAGATAATCTGGACATTTTTGGCCACATATAACCCCCCTTCTTCCCATGGTGATCCAATCATTTTCTGGATCACCATGTGGAGATTTGAGACAATCAGTTCTCAGTGAGTAGTGGCATGGGTAAAGAAGGAACAGCCAGCTGGTCTTTCACCCTCAACAGTAAGGACATGATCTCTTGATTGTTGTAGCTGTCTCTGTCTTATTTTGCGATCATATTGAAATGATAGCGATGCAGTTCCCATTATTATTATTGTTGTTGTTGTTGGTGTTGCATTTGTTGTTAATATTATTATTTTGTAATGATAATTGCAGTATTTAGGTTCTAAGGAGTTATACTTTGGCTTAGAGTGTTGACTTTTTTTGTATGTTACCAATACCATGGAGGTTTCCCCTTGGTGATATGGATTCCTAAGTAATCTGGACTACCGCTTGTTCAATATAGTCTGGATGACTGAGGGATTATGGTTTATATCTGTGGTCTGAAAAATGAGATCTAGTCAGATGCATTCCATCTGGTCAGTAGGTCCTCTTTCTTATCATTTCTCAGTGTCAAGTTTATAACCTCCCTTCTGTTACTGTTTGCAGGGGTTAGGCTTCTTACCTCTACTAAGAATGTTAAGTTTTGTGCTTACCGAACATTGCATTAAGCATGCCCTTTGTGAATGGATGCCTGTGCTCATCCATGTAATGTTATGTCCATTGCAATTACAGTCAGCAGTGAACTGCATTTTGTTTCTGGGTTACAGTAGTTAATGATGTCCCTAACTCTGTTGGGAGTGGTTTGTTTGAATCATAGGGGAGGTATGCTGAGTTAACAGTAAGTTTCCTTGTGCTCCCTCCCCTAGTATATGTGATCCTCACCACCATTACATCCCTAGAACAGAGCTCCAACAATGGCAAGTAATGAATTTTATTCTTGACAAGAAGGCATGATACAGGAGCGATACATGGTCATGCAGAAAACAGTGTCCCTCTGTTATTGGGCAGTCCCCTTATTCAGTCCCCATATGAAAGGAGGGTTCCTGAATAAGTGCTATATCAGCCTCCCCTGTAGTGAGGCTTCAGCATAGAAGTGCCATCATGGCCATGCTATGGTACAGATATACATGGGTAAATTTATACTTGTGGGAAATCTGTTTCCTGTCTTACACTTATAAGATAATTTTAATTATTGTTTGAAAGGTTGTGGTACCCTCTGTTTACCCTCAGTTGCTGCAGGTTTGGGTTGGACTAGAGTCCTCTTGCCTGCAGGCTGTGGGGTAGTTCACCGAGATGTCCCTGGTAGCTCCGCAGGGCTTCCCCCAGGTGTTTCTCCTGGGTTGTAGGGGAGGTGCTACCTACAGCTTTATTCCATTGGCCCAGTGCCTAAACAGCCCAGGGTTCCCACACAGTCACCTGACCTCTGTCTTGATCAGCCTCAAGAGTCACTGAGTACGTTGAAGGTGTCCTCAGGCAGCCCTGTTTAAATCTTGTAGCTGGTCTTCTTAATGGCATTTTCCAAATCTTCCTTTGCAAGGAGGATGAGTCTCCTACATGTATACTTTGAATCAAGAACTTTCCAGTTCTCCCTCAATATGGGCCTTGGATTGAGGCTCTTGATCCATTGCAACAGCTCCCCAGAATCTCTAGATTTCCAGATTCCTGAGAGCCATTTTGACTGGTTGTGGGAAGTGATTGGCATGAATTGCTTATGGTTGTGTACCCACTCTGATTTGGATCCCATTTAGGGCCACAGTAGGTCTGTCTACAGACCTTGGATTGGCACACATGTAAATGAGTACACTTCTTGCTAACCTATGAGATTGGAGGAGTGGGTGTTGCCACATTGGGGTTTTGCGAGACTTTTTTCCAATCTCACGAAGGACTAAGCACTGATTTTCTTCAGACTTATCATCCAAATGTTACTAGAGGATGGATGCCCTGATGCTGATCAATGTCTCCCTATAAGACTCAGGTTTCATCAGGCTCCTGGGCTTTTTGGGAGCCAGCTCAGTAAATAGTACAACCCACAGTTCTGGGTCTTCTAGGACCGAGTGTTTCCTGGGGTGAGGTTTCATGCCCATTTCTGTTGAGCCCTCAATACCACACTGATCTGCCCTAGCTTTCTTGAGCTTCCTCTTAGTACTCCCAGGTTACATGGGTCTTGCTGATTGAAGTCTTTTGACCAACTGTGCAGGTTTGCTTAGCTTAGCTTAGGTTAGCTTACTGCATTGATTACACCAGATGAAATAGCTCATTGGAGGGCTTCATGCTTAGGTGAGTGTCCCTCAGTTGGCATGCTCTCACCCTAAGTTTTATTCTGTTTCCACAGGCTTGCTGGAAATAACTAGCTCCCTGAGGTGGTTCAACAGAATTGCCAGCCTCCTGTTCAGTGGTACTCTACAGGTGTCTTTGTACAAAAAAATCGCTGCATTTGATGGGTTTATTGTTGTAATACCTTTCCATATGCATCCCACAAGTATTGGGGAAATAACAGTCACCACCTGCAGAGCCTGTTACAGGTGGTATTACCTGGTACTCCAAGGGGGCTGTTCATGACTCTGCCATCACCACCTTAGCGCCAAGCAGCCCTCTGCTCTCCCTCACACCTTGGCTTGGAATTACCATTGTCCCTGTTAGCTGCCATCTGTGATGTAGATGTCGGGGATGGTCTTTTGAAGGGTAGTTTGCCTTTAAATTCTACTGTATCAAAAATAATGGGAAAAAAACTAGCTTTAACCTGTTTCATCTCCCTTATGTTCAGAACCTCAGTATTGCCTCAGTTTGTTATAGTTCTGCATACAAAGTTTCCACAGCACTTCTGACATTATCTGCCCAGAATGTGGAATTGGGGATTATAGTGATACCATCCACTTCACATCCCTTCCATTGCATTAAGTAGTCCGCAGAAGTCAAGCTGAAAGTGCCAGTTGTTTCACCAAGGATTGTTTTATGTGCTTTTGCTGCTGCTTCTCATCACAAGGTCTCTGAAATGGCGACTCACATTGAAGATCCTATGCCAAAGTCCTTGATTGGTGGTTTGAGGTTATATTTGTATCAGCCTTGGATGCTTCCATAACCAATGGATCTGCCTATCCTCCTGCTGCCCCTACAGCATCTTGAAGTCTTCAGTAAGGACAGAATAAGCAAGAGTCCCCTGATCCACCATTTCACCCCACTGATGATAAATGGGAGAATTCCCTATCGGACCCATTCATCCTGTGAAGACCTCAAGATGGGTGCCTTAGAGCTGTCATATTGTTTGAAGACTTGACCGAGAATTAGACAGCTTAGCAGGCTCAGATGAACATATTCCAGTAGAATGGTAATGCAGTCTTCTACACATATGCCTGTCTTGCCAGGGACAGGTTGAATAGTGGAACTCTAGTGTTCGTGTTAAGTAATTTGGGTTTATGTCAGGTTCAGTTGCTCTTCAACCTACAAGCCCTTCTTACTTTCACAGTTGGCAGTATGTGTCTGTCACCCCATGGCCAGTCTTATTAGCTAATATCCAAGATCTAATCCATCAGATACCTGCTCCTTTTCTGCTGCTGGCAGGCTTGAATGCACGACATTATCTCTGTGGTAGTGTCAACAAAGATTGCAGAGGTTGAGTCATGGAAATTATGATGTAAAGATGTAACTTTGTGGTACCCAGTACACGTGAGCCTGCAGCTATCTGTTTTCACTTTGGAACTATGTCTTGTCCTAATCTTATGATCTGGAACATTGTTCTTTCCCTCCATCTGACTGTGGTTGCTGGATGATCTCTGTTGAAGTGGCCATTTTCTGATCTCTTTGTTCATACCTTTGGGACAAATTTTAATTCCATCAGGGTTACAACACAGGTTAATGGGGTTGTGTTCAAGTAGCATACAAAAATTGAAGATACTTATTTCTACATTATATTTTGAATACATTCACTCAGTGTGACTGAGTTGTCTTTCCCCCATATCGTACACAACTCGTCATATTCTGGTCCTGTAGTAGACAGAGGAGTGTTGGAACACCATCCCAGCATGTTCATATATCATTCCCACTTCACCTGAGGGATGCAAATGTAGTCAGCTTTAAACAGTTCTGTGCCATTGTGCAGAGAACAATTTGACATTACAAACAGCATTAATGGGAAATGTTTGCCTCTTGTCTGTTGTGCCCCATCACCCTCTTTGATGGTATTGAGGCTTTCTTCTTGGATTTCGTGACTCTTGAAGATGGGACCACTATGTTGTCCTGATGCACTGTGAAACATCCCAGAAGAGTGCACATCTTATTCTCATTGTATTTTGGTTGAATGTACTTGCACTTTTATTGTGGTGCTTTTTGTGAAAGGCATTATGATAGCATCAAAGGATGAAGTGACTGACCCACTGTCATTGTTTGAACATGCCCCAGACTCCGCAGATTATGCTGCAGAGTTTCTCCCACTTTCTCACTACAGGCTGGACAGTTCAGGGTTTGAACCCCAGTGGAGTTGAGACTTCCTCTTCACACCCATCCAGGCTGGTCTTGGGGCCCACCCAGTCACATGTACAATGGGTGTTGGGTCTCTTCCTCTGTCTTGAAGGGGCCAGGACATGCAGTTCACCACCTACCCCCATCTAGTGCTGAGTTGAAGCATGGCAGAGCTACAGTTGCCTTCTGTGCTTACAGTGGCATGTTGCAGGGTAGTTTTAACTTTACCTTAGTCAAAAGTGGCATTCAGTTTTTTGGCAGTAAAATGCTGTGTTCTTGACTAGTGTTTTACATGTTTCAATGTACTGACCTGTTTAACCCCCAGACTTTGACAGCTTTTAGTCCACACCCTTGCTGTACTCTTCTGTTGGCCTAACTGCGCTTCCTACCAGATTTCTCATTACTGTTAAACAGTAGACATTGGAAGGGTATGGTCATGCTTAGAGTACTGTATGGAACAAAATTGAGTAAAAACATCAAGAATAGTTGCCAGTAAAACCTTTTCCTTGTTTTCAGTTTTCACATTAGACAGTTTCTGTTTATTAAAGTAGTTTCATAACTTTTCTTAACATCTGATCCTCAGGACTGTAACTTCTACAAAAGAAAGGTTTCAATTCTGTCCAGTTTCCATTTAAGACATGTTTCACTGTGTATGTTTTAACTTGTGGCTGTATTAGGTAGTTTAAACTTTGAAATTGGCACATGTTGATCTGTAAATGTGTCCCTGATAATGATCTGTTTCATCAAGACATGTAGGACAACATTTACATGATATTAAAAACAAACATGCATACCTTGATGGTGTATTTTTCATGTACAATACTTGTTACTTTAATATACTGAATGAATTTAAGATTTATCCTTGTATTTGGGAGGCCCCTGTCTTGAATTTTGACTGTAACACAACTGCCTTAAAAGGCCGTGCCATAGCTCGGACAATTAGTTACCAGTTTGTCCCTTTGGAGGCCTGGGTTCATTCCCAGAGTAGAATGTGTGGTATTGGTAGTGGACTGAGTGACACTGTGACAGGTTTTCTCTGAGTGCTTTATTTTCTCCATCTATTACTGTTTCACCGATGCTTCATATTTACCTCTCTGCCATTAATGCTAGATAGGTGTGTTCATAAATAAGCCTCAAAAGAAAACTTTTGACTTGTATGTTGGTTAGAAATGTTTTCTGTTTGGAACAAGGTTATAAATTACAGCTCTCCCAAAACAAAATGCCCAGGAAAATACTTGGAACTAAGAAGGTAGCCATAAATAAGGGATTCCAGACATTATATAATGAGCAACTTCACTGTATGGGCACTTAACCTTGTGTTGTTTGGTCAGTGAAACTCTAGGTGGCTACAAGTAACAGGGTGTTAGAGGCCTTTGTTTTTCTGGGATGTTTACACAGCATAGTTTGGTGGCTGGTTACCAACATTTTGAGACAGCCTTTCGGTCCCATCTTCAAGGGTCAAGTAGTCCAAGAAAAATACCAGAAACAGGGGATGAAGTAGGCAGTGATTGGTTCTTAGGAAAAATAAAAGAGCCAAACAGGTTGATGGAGCAAGCTACTTTTTTTTAGTTGAGGTTAATAAATTATCTTTGTAGGTACAGAATGTCCCACAGCTGAAGTATGTTACTGAAGATGACCTCCATACAATTGGGATGTCAAAGCCAGAAATGCGGAGGTTGAAGAAGTACTTCCACAAACATTTCCCACAAAATTACATATCCAAATTTAAAAAGGTAGGTTGAACATTCAGTTTTGTATTAAAATTGTTGAAATTTTTTTAGGAGCAATATTTGATTACCAAACACTAGTGGATTCAGAACTTAAAGAGTGACCTTCAAAGAGGTTATAGATGACTGAGGGCAGTGTATTTGAGGAGTGCCTGAACTTCTTTGCTTTTATAGTGGTGGTGATGAAGAAAATATTATTGTGCTTAAAAACAAACTGTTAGATTTCAGTCAAATACAAATGTTATTTTATTCAGAAAAATGATGTGTTTTGGTCTAAGAGACCATCATCAGGCCATCATTACAAAATTCTAAAAATAGGTGAAATGCAATGCAAGCTCATGATGTGGAATCCCATGTGAATTAAAAGTTCATATAAAACTATATAAAATCATTGGTTTGGTAATACCCTGGTCTGTAATTATGTCAGATTTGTGTATAAAAGATCGAAATGATATTTTTGTGTGCTTAAAATTTTTTACGGTTTGAGAACTTATTATTGAGTTATAAGTGTTGGTCATGTGATGTAAAATACATTAAAGGTAGTATTATGTACCCTCTGTTCAACAAAAATCAAGCGGTCTAAACTTTTCTAAGTCACGTGACATACATCTGCCATCATAATTCAAGTCGTTTTACTTTCCGCGTATTTGTGCATTCATGGTGTTTCTCTGTCTTCCACTAATTACACTCAATCATGCCGCATATGCATTAACAAAATACACCAATACATTTGCGTAATTTGAAGTTTTTAGGGCCAAGGTGCATCAGGCCCTAAAAGGTCTCGAACCGATACATCATTCTACCATTCTAATTTGAAGTTAAAACAGGAATTGCATTTAATTAATTTTTGCAGTCATATGGCTAGCTAGCTCTGCTGCCAGGGATGGACGAAGCAAAGGGTTGTTTTTACATGTAGCGGACGTAGCTGAGCCAGTTAACGCGTAATAGCAGTGCTGTTCGGAAATGAACTGCGTTGGTTTGAGTCCCAGCATTGGCATATATTTTTTTTCTTTTTGGATATGTTTTATACTCACGAACACACAAACTGTGCAGTAACACTTCCATTATTTAATTATACATTTCAAAAGTTATCTTTGCTCCAGTGGCAGGGCTAGAAATGCTAGTGACTCACATATTTCTATTATTTTTCCGTAATTCTTTATCTTTGTTTACCATCATTGTGATTTAGAGGGTTCCTGTTCAAATGGACTTAAAACAGGGCATGTGAATCTCATTCGTGCTTGTGGGCCGTAGCGGTAATGAGATCTGACAAAGTTTTTCTAGCTACACTGATGAGTGTATTGGGGAAACTGACTGTGATATTGATCAGTATCTGGTGGTTGCAAATTTAGGGAAAGATTGGCAGTAAGTAAACGTGCATCACGGAAGTTTGATGTGGAAAGATTTAATCTTAGGAAGCTAAATGAACTGGAGGTTAGGAAACAGTATGAAATTAAGATCTCACCAGGTTTGCAGCTTTGGAGAACTTAAGTGATACCAAGGACATAAGTAGGGCTTGGGAGAATATTAAAGAGAATAGCAAAATCTCAGCTAAAGAGACTCTTGGTCTATGTGAATTGAAGCAGCATAAAACATGGTTTGATGAAGAATGTTTATGTTTTTTAGATCAATGGAAGCAGGCTAAAATGCACTGGTTACAGGATCCCAACCAAAGCAATGTAGATAATCCAAACAGTATAAAAGGTGTATTGAAATCTGTTAAAAAGAATCCATATTGGAGGAATCTTGTGATTTGTCAAAGGTTTTTGGCTGCATAAATCATGAAATTTTTTTTAACTAAATTACCTTTCTGCAGCATTTTAGGACTATATAAGACAACTATAATAAAATTTACAATGAATAATTCACCACACTGTGTATTAAGTATTGGTTGTATAGAAAAGTATGTATAAGACATAATAGATACAATATATCATCATGGTTTATGAGATGATGACAAACTGAATGGTAGGATCATATCGATCAGTTGATTCCTATGTTAAGTGAAACATGTTACACAGGTCAGCAATCCATCAGCAACATTCACACTCAAATCAATTTGTTTCATATGTTTTCACTCTGTAATAAAGTTTGGATTTTTATCTTTGGGAAAATTTGTCTGACGGTGGAAATATACCTTACAAAAGAAAAGTGTCAGAATTATGGTTGGTGCATGACTGAGAATTCCATTTAGAAAGCTCTCAAAAAGAGATGTTACGTGTTTCAAGGCAATATATATGTTTTTATTAAGGAGCTTCAGTGTGAATAATGTAGAAAATTTTCAAATTAACCTATATGTAGTATTGTTACAAGCAACAAGCATTGTCTTCAAAGACCACATACTGACCATTCCTGTTTTCAGAAATGTGCTCTCTGTACTGCACTCAGAATTTTCAACAATTTACCACATAGTCTCACAATTCTTAAGAATGAAAAGGCAGAGCTTAAAGTAACATTAATAAAACACTAAAATAAACACTCTTTTTACTCTGTAGATGAATTTTTTATTGGTAAAGAAGATTTATAGTACTGTGTGTAAGATGTTTGTATTATTTTGCACTCTAGTAATTCCTTATATGTTATTTGTTTTGTATGTTAATGATTTACTTCACTTTTTACTGTCATTTTGACAAACTTTTGATCTGTGGAATGTGTATGTGTTTGTGTGTATGTATGTTTATGTACATACCTATGAACGAACGCATGCATGTAAGTCCTGTGTATATTACAGCATGAAGCCAGGAAGGATTTAAGTGGAAGATTTGTGGTTGAGGTGTGTGATGTTAAGCTGGGTTACTCTGTAGGGCCCGTCTTTTCAGGTGAAATACACATGTCCATATGTCTGCATTTCTCACAGGGAGTTGCACCCTCTGACTTTCTGTATGGCTTGTGTGATGAGATTTAGACATCACATGCTGACCAGTATGTCTCCAAAGTGTGCAGTTTAATCAAGAAGAGGGATAGATTAGAAAGAATAGATGTTGGGTTATAGCACTTTCGATCTCGATGTACATAGGCCTTTGACATGCCCTTTGTGCTCTTTAGACTGAAATCCAAGTCATGGAAACCCTTTCCTTGTAATAGAGTTACTTACATTTCTGATGATCTAAGGTTCTGAAAAAAATGAACCCAGATAAGTATGTCTGAGTGTTGCTAAGGCTTCACACTCACACAGATAATGAGTTGAGGTGTCCTTCTCCACCTTCTACAATACGGACTGTCAGTCAGCCCCATTATGTAGAGATATCTTCTCGGTGTAATTCAATAAGAAGATCAGTAACTGCTCTGAAGCCAGAAGAGCTTTTAGAGTTGCTTGAGAATCAGAGCGAATACTGATAAACTTCTCTGACATTTATGTAGATTTCATAGACACAAGCAAAGGTAGCATATACCTTTACCTGAAAAATGGTAGCATATCTTCTAGAGCAATACTGAGCCTTCTTCCAGCCCCAGCCCCCCTGCATTCTGGACCCATCTGTGTACCAGACGAACCCCTCAACTGCAGGAGACCTAGGTCTGCTGGTCCCTTCCTGTCTAGTTAACATAATAACCCCATAGTTGCATGTAAAGTTGTATGGTGGCTCCATAACACACTAATTATTGGATCTGACTTCGAAGTCACATCAGTATAATGCTGTGCCCTCAATTGGATGAGGTAAGACCAGCACCCCAGTCTCCAGGTTTGATGTGCAAAGGAATTTGCCTCATCCTGAACCACCAAATCATATGGAGAAAGTCAAGTGAGTGCCTCCTTATCACCTGTTGGGTTGTCTCCATGGACCCCTTATCCTCAAACATGCAAGGTTTTGGATCCTACTTAACCTTTTCCTGGCACAGGATG
>Ga0209755_10008050_pt1 | contig 11339 bp, 8 predicted proteins | sample TergutCo191P1_FD_187301 | JGI IMG/M metagenome (GOLD analysis project Ga0209755, IMG submission 187301) | Cornitermes sp. P1 segment gut microbial communities from Petit-Saut dam, French Guiana - Co191P1 (SPAdes) (version 2) | ecosystem: Host-associated > Arthropoda: Insects > Digestive system >...
TATGGCGGCATAAAGATTCGCGTATGCGTATACCTTTAGGAAATCCTTTATGGATAGATAATCATCCGGGCTTTTGTATTCAAGAATATTATCTGATCTGAATATTTTTCCTATGTTTTTCTCAATTACCAGATCTTTAGGTTTCTTGATAATAAGTAAATCAATTCGCAGAGGTTCTGTTGTAAGCTGGTATTCATACTTAAACTCAAGTGAATCCAGATAGTCGTAAAGTTCATGCTGAATCGCCTGAAGAAAAGCAGGGTGCCAGTTCAGTTTTCCTGAAGGCTTTTCTTTTTCGTTTTTCAATATCTTCCCCCATAAAGCAATCGAAAGAAAGCTTCCCTATATATGGGTTGAATATGTCAATTTGCATGACTGAGAACGAGAAAATTTCCCTTTATCTTAATTAAAAGCTTATGTGCCTTAAAGCTTTGATATTTGACATTCCTGGAAAATAAAAATTAACCTGCAGATATGCCCTTTGCTTTCAGGGCTGCGTTATACATTACCATATATTTTAGAGCGGAGCTTTCCCAGGTAAAGTCCTGTGACATTCCGCGCAGACGCATTTTTTCTATGTCGTTTCTCCTGTTGTACCATGCCCATACTGCCCATCCTACGGTATTATAGATTGACGAAGGATTCAATTGATCGAACATAAAACCTGTGCCTGCGCCTGTTTGTTCATTGTAATTTTCAACTGTGTCAACAAGGCCGCCTGTACGGCGCACTATGGGCAGGGTTCCGTAGAAAAGCGAATACATCTGATTAAGGCCGCACGGCTCGTAACGGCTGGGCATCAGGAAAAAATCAGAGCCCGCTTCTACAAGGTGGCTTAATTTTTCGCTGTAGCCGATCTTTGCCTTAAAGTTGGAAAGACGGGATGCAAGGCTTATAATTTCGTTTTCGCACCAGTATTCACCGGTACCAAGCAGGGCTATCTGTACATCCATGTCGCGGCAGATTGACCAAGCTGATCCGTAAGCAGGGCCGAAAAGCTCACCTACACCTTTCTGTTCGGTAAGGCGGGAAACCATGCCGATTAGCGGTACGTTAGGATCCCCTGCAAGACCGAATTCCTTTTGCAGTGCTTCCTTGGCTTTTACCTTTCCGGACATATCTTTTGCCGAATAAGGCTGCGGAATGTATTTGTCATATTCTGGATTCCAAACCTTAACGTCAATACCGTTTAATATTCCGGTATAATCGGCGCTTCGGTAACGCAATACCCCGTCAAGCCTGAACCCGTGAGACTGATTCTTTGATTCCTCTGCATAGTTGGGTGAAACAGTGTTAATTTTGTCGGCGCTGTAAATACCTGCTTTCAGCATGTTCAGCATGCTCCAGTCTTCAAATCCGGCGTTGTAAAAAACATCCCACCCAAGTCCCATATAATTAAAATTATCCTTGCTGTAAATACCCTGATAGCCAAGATTGTGTACTGTAAGTATTGACACCGTTTCTTTAAACTCGCCGGAACTTATAGCAGTTCTTTCCGCAAATTTAAGATAAACAGCGGCAGGAGCTGCGGGCCAGTCATGGGCGTGAAGAACATCAGGATACCATTTAATTTTCCTGCATAACTGAAAGACAGCGCGGCAGAAAAAGAAAAAACGCCTTGAATTATCGGAAAAATCCGATTCTGAAGGGCTTCCGTAAACGCCGTCCCTGCCGAAAAAGATTTCATGATCAATAAAATAGACTTTTACCGGATTTTCCTTTGCTGTATCAGGCATATCGGCGGTATAAACAGCGCTCCATTCTTCAATTCCGCCCATCGGCGTTCCCATAGCGCCGGGGAGAAGTTTCAAGGAGCCACGGTCAACAGAATAATAACGAGGGATAACAATTCTTACATCGTGGCCAAGATTCGCAAGACTCATCGAGAGGGCAGAAACAACATCAGCAAGACCGCCGGTTTTAGCCCAAGGAACAGCTTCACTCGCTACCATCAATATTTTCATAGCGTTACACCCTGAAGCTGTTCCAGAACAGCTTCACTCGCTGCCATCAGTATTTTCATTAAAAATTATCCACTAATTTAAAATTCCTGGCGATTAATATATTCTGGCCTGTTTCATGTTCTTCCAATTTAAAAATGACAACGGCTTTTCCAACTTGACCTTCCAGTGAAGCATAAAGATATTCAATATTTACCTTCGATTCGCGGAAAACGTCCATTAACTTCGCTAGGCTACCCGGTATATCCTCAATTTCAACCGCCACAACATCAGTCTGGCGCGTAGTAAAGCCGACTGTATTTAATACGGCTACTGCATCATCAGTTTTATCGGCAATAAGACGCAAAATCCCGAAATCCGCAGTATCCGCAATACTGATAGCTCTTAAATTTATCCCAGCATTAGCGAGGGTCTTTGTAACTTCACTAAGTCTGCCTGTGGTATTTTCTAAAAAAACAGAAATTTGCTTGATTCCCATAAAAAGTTCTCTCTTTTCCAATGGTGCTGGATTTTCGTCCAGTACCGGTTCCTTACAATAAAATTAAGTTCTTTAACAACTCGGTTAGCTTTGATAAAAGCACCTACTTGATTCTACATCTATATTTTACGGTTGTCGACAACTCTTTTTGCTTTTCCGATAGATCGTTCTATCGTTTTAGGTTCTACCAGCTTTACCTTTACCGAAATCTGCAGTTTGCTCTTCATTACCTGTTCAATACGGCTGCGAAGGCTCTCAAGACCCTTCGTTTCATCGCTGAAGGCGTCTTTTTTGACTTCGACTTGCAATTCAACTTCATCCAAATGGCTTTCGCCCCTGTTTACGATGATTAGATACTGAGGTTCTGTTCCTTTTATCTCAATAAGCGCCTGCTCTATCTGGCTTGGGAAAACATTTACCCCGCGGATGATTAACATATCGTCGGTACGTCCAAACAAGCGGTGTATACGCCTTGTGGTGCGTCCGCATGTACATGGCTCTTCCATCAGGTAGGTTATATCTCTCGTACGGTAACGCAGCATCGGAGTTCCTTCCCTTGTCAATGTGGTAAAAACTAACTCACCTTTTTCTCCTGCTGACAGACTTTTACCGGTCTCAGGATTGATAATTTCAGGATAGAAAAAGTCTTCATTTACATGGAGACCGTTCTGCGCCTCACATTCAAAAGCCACTCCAGGTCCGATTATTTCGGTTAATCCGTAAATATCGTATGCTTTCATGCCGTAGCGCGCCTCAATCTCTGTACGCATATTTTCGCTCCATGCCTCGGCGCCAAAACAGCCTTTATTAACGGGAAGAGCGCGGATATCAATACCCGCTTCCGCCGCTTCTTCGGCGAGATAGAGAGCGTAAGATGGAGTACATGTAAGCGTGGTTGAACCGAAATCCCGCAGGATCATAAGCTGCCGTTCCGTATTGCCGCTGGACATCGGCAGTACTTCCGCTCCGATAGCTGCAGAACCGTAATGCACTCCCAATCCGCCCGTAAAAAGCCCGTATCCGTAGCAATTTTGAACGATATCATCACGCGTACAGCCGGCACCGGCAAGAGTCCTTGCCATAGACTCGCTCCAGATATCAATGTCCTTCATTGTATATTCATTCACGACTGGTTTTCCGGTTGTGCCTGTGCTCATGTGGACTTCCACTATCCTGTCCTGCGGACAGGCGCGAAGACCGTGCGGATAATTTTCCCTAAGGTCGTCTTTTGTGGTAAACGGGAGTTTATCAATATCGTTAGTACAGTGAATATCACGCGGCTTAATTTTTATTTCATCGAATTTCTTTCTGTAAAAGGGAACTTTACAGTACATTGTTTCTGCGAGATTTTTCAATGACGCAAGCTGAAGTTTTTTCCTTGCCTGTTCTTCCATACATTCGTATTCGAGGTTAAAGATCATAACTGCTCCTTTAAATAGATTTACCTTCTAAATATTATTATGTCATCAGTACCAAATTCTTCATGTGCTACTGCCGTAAGAGGAATAATACTCTCAGCCTGTTCCTCTGAAAGTCCGCGAAAAAACGCGAATTCAATGAGGGCTGACATCTCAATTATATATAAAATATATCAAAATCTACAAGTCTTAACTATGTGCATAGTAGGCAGTGCATCTATATATTGAACTTGAAAAACATTACATCTCCGTCCTGGACAGTATACTCCTTTCCTTCCAGGCGGTACTTTCCCGCTTCCTTGATTTTCGCTTCTGTTCCATAGTGAAAGATATCATCGCATGTGTATACTTCGGCTTTGATAAATCCTTTTTCAAAATCTGTGTGAATAACGCCCGCTGCCTTTGGAGCTGTATCACCTGCGTGAAATGTCCATGCGCGGCATTCATCTTTTCCTGTAGTAAAAAATGTTCTTAAACCAAGCAATTTATACGCGCTGTGAATCAAGGCTGATAAACCTGTCTCTTTAATGCCTAAATCATCAAGGAAAGCCTTTTTATCTTCAGGATTTTCTATACCGCAAAGGTCTGCTTCAAATTTTCCGCAGATACAGACGGCTTCTGTTCCTTCGCCAGCCGCCCGTTTTTTTACAGCTTCGGTGTGTTTATTGCCTGATTTAATTCCTTCTTCATCTACATTGCAAACATACAATTGAGGCTTCGCGGTAATAAAATGACAATCATATATAGCGGTTTTTTCTTCATCATTCAAAGCGAGCGAACGGATAGGCTGCGCGTTTTCAAGAGCGGGATTTATCTTCTCATTCAAAAGCGATAAAACCGCTTCGCTCATTTTCTTTTCGTTTGGATTTTTCAAGGCTTTTTCTGCACGTTCGCGCCTTTTCGCAAGCGTCTGCATGTCTGCTAACGCCAGTTCTATATCAATGGTTTCTATATCGGAAGCAGGATCAAGTTTTTCGCTTACATGAATTACATCGCTGTCTTCAAAACAGCGGACAACATGCATATAAACTGACGCCTCGCGGATATGTGAAAGAAACTGGTTGCCAAGTCCCTCCCCTCTTGAGGCGCCTTTTACAAGGCCGGCAATATCGACAAATTCCATTGCGGCGGGAATTGTTCTTTCCGGAATAAAAATTGCGGATAATTTATCAAGGCGGATATCCGGAACATTGATAATCCCCACATTTGCTTTTACTGTGCTGAACGGATAATTTGCTGTTTCGGCAGGAATACCGCATAATGCAGAGAAAATGGTTGTTTTTCCTGTATTGGGTAAACCTAAAATGCCGCAGTTTAATGCCATGAGGCATTGTAGCATTTATTTTTAATCGTGTGTAGCCGGGTTGTTTCCTGTAATTGACTTTATTTCTGTTTCTTAACACAATGTAACAGCATATGGAAGAAAGCCCGCACACACCTGTATCGCGTATCTGGCTGGAAAGCCTGAGTACAGACGAATTAATAAAACATGCAGACTCATACGGCGTTGATATCCCTCCCGAACTGGAGAGGATTTTTATAATTGAAGAAATACTGGAAGCAGCCAACACAGACATACAGGAACCCGAAGACCTTATCGAAGTTAACCATTCCTATTCGGAACCTGTATTGCTGCCAAAACAGTACAATGTTTCCTACATAGAAGTAATCATAAGAGACCCGTTATGGGTTTTTGTTTTTTGGGAAATAAAATTACATGATAAAGGAATCTACGAAAACGCAAAGGATTTCGGGGGATATTTTCTACGGGTTATCAAACTGGATAAAAATGGTAAGGAGCTTGAATCAGACGAAAATTCCTTCACTGTCTCTGTCAGCAGGGAAGACTGCGCAAGATATTTGGGATTTGCAGGGGAAACAATGCATAACGGTGCTTCGCACAATGAAATGCAGATCGAAAGCAAGCCCAAAAAAGACAGTTCTAATAATTTAAACCGCTATGTAATAAAACTCAGCGTAATGCGGGGAAACTCCGAATTGCTAATCGCATCCTCGGCGCCGTTTGTTCTTCCCACCCTGAGCGATAATCACGATATCGCAAACATGATCTGCAATCCTCTGCTCCGCCTTTCGGGTGTACAGGATTTGTCAATTATAAAAAGTAAAGATCGCCGTATAAAGAAAGAGGTAAAGTAATCATGGAATTCCGTTACGCGATCTCATTTGTTCTGGAAGCGCATTTGCCCCTTGTAAGAGAATACAGCAAGGAAGAAGACCTGACTCACGCTGGCGAGGAGGTTCGTTTTTTTAAGTATGTATCAGAAACACTTCTTCCGCTGCTTGATGTTTTAAACAGGCTGGAAAACGATCATGTACCTTTCCGTCTTGGCCTTACAATATCACCGTCCCTCTGCCACATGTTATGCGATGAACTCCTTCAGAAAAAGTATCTTGCATATACTGACAAACAGATTGAATTCGGCAGACGTGAACTGGAGCGCACCGCGGATAACAGTGTTTTTAATAAACTCGCTCAGATTTATTACAACCATGTTGTGGACAGAAGAATCGCCTATACCGAAAAATATGAAAAAAACATTCTAAAGGCTTTTGATTTTTACAAACGCAGGGGGAAAGTTGAAATTCTCGGCTGCTGCGCAACAAATGCCTTTTTGCCGTTCATTGGCCACAATCAGGAATCTTTGCAGGCGCAGATGGAGACTCCGGTATCGATATTCCGCCGTCATTTTGGAAGCTGGTCGCAGGGGTTCTGGCTGCCGTGCCTTGGATGGACTGCGGCAATAGAGCCGTATTTAAAAGCATACAATTACAGTTATACCATCATTGACAGCCACGGCCTTTTCTTCGGTAAACCTGCGCCGGAAAAGGGCAGTTTCGCTCCGATAAAAACACCTAACGGAACTTTTGTTCTGGCAAGGGATCTGCACGCATTACGTGAAATAGAAAAAATAACAGCCGATGAGCTGTTCCGCAATAACAACAGGGATATAGGTTACGAACTTCCGCAGGAAAAAGTAAGCCTGTTTCAAAGCGCGGAAGGCGGGCGAAGCATGACCGGATTCAAATATTGGGCGCACCATTCAGCCGATTCATCAGATAATAAAAGAAGCGTAAACCCTGCACAGGATAATATTTATAATCCGCAGACAGCGAATGACAAAGCGATTGAATACGCAAAGGCGTTTTTGGAGAATACAGTCACAAGGCTGAAAGAAGCGTCTGAATACATGAAAGAGGCTCCTATCTGCCTGTATGCAAATAACGCAGATAGTTTCGGCAGGTTATGGCACGAAGGACCTGTGTTTCTTGAGACGCTTTTCCGCACGGCATCTGATTATAAAGATATTAAATTTGTCTGCCCAAGCGAATATATCTACAAACAGGATATTTCTTCCTTCCAGGTTGTAGCTCCGGAATTTTCTTCCGGCTGCGCTAACGGTTATGCGGAGACATGGCTGGATGTTTCAAATGACTGGATCTACCGCCATCTTTACCGCGCACTTGAAAGAATGACAGAGCTTGCTGAACGTTTCCCCGATGACTCCGGCTTAAAAGAAAGAGCGCTGAATCAGGCTGCCCGCGAAATATTAATTGCTCAATCCTCAGACTGGCCTGCACTTTTACACAGACAGGATTCCACAGAATACGCCCGCAGCAAAGCGGAAAATTCGCTTCGCAACTTTACAACAATATATGAAGCGCTTGGCAGTAATTATATCAGCACAGAATGGCTTACAACCCTTGAACGGCGGAACAACATTTTCCCGAATATCAATTACAGAGTATTCAGACGCAAGAAGTAGTTCTGAATGAATCCAATCATGGCGCTTGCCGTAATTTTATTCATTTTCTGTTTAATTTGCGCAATTGCGGCAATAAAAGGCATAGGCGGAATTATCCCTGAAAGCTCGGCTATCAGGCAAGAAGCGCAGGCAATCATTGCTGGTGATCTTATGCCGTCAGAAAAGAATAAAAAGAAAAGAAGAATACAAAAAAGAAGTATAGGGCTTCGCTTTAAGCTTTCATCATTTACAATCGGACTAATTCTTCTCGTTGTAATAATGATATCAATACCCATGTATATTCTAATTACAAATACCAGGCGGGAAACACTGCTGAACAGTTTATGGGATCGTTCAAAGGTGCTGCTTGAAGGAGTCGCTTTTAGTACAAGAACATATCTGCCTATGGCAATACAATCCATGGGAGAGAGGGGCGCGCTGGAACTAATGTTTCTTCCGTCACAATCCGCGGCTCTTCCAGAAGCGAAATACATAACAATAACAGGTTACGGCATCAGCTCAACTTACACTGATCATGTCTGGGCAACAAATGATCCGCAGATAATTTCAAAAATTAACACTGTTGAATTACAAAGCGGTATATCAAGATTAATTGATTCCATAACTCCGTACCTTAATGATACAAGTGGCGAATTTAACAAGCGCGCAAAAGAAAGAGCCGGAGAGCTTTCTGAATATATCAGAGAGCTGTATATATGTTTATATAATGAACTATACGAAGAAGAACTCAGGAGAGCTCCGGATACAGGCGCTGATGCAGAACTCCTGGTATCAGCTATTCATGACGAGATCAACGCCATGGAATTAAAACTTAATGATATACTTTCAGATATATCAGAAGATATAGGCTCTTATCCGCATTTTTCTGTTGACAAAATCAGCAACGGAGGGGACAGTACATATATATTCTATAAACCGATAATGTACCGCCAGAATTCAGATGATCTTTTTTACCGCGGGTTAATCCGGCTGGAAGTCTCTCTTGAATCAATTCTGGAAGAAATTAACAAGGGACAGATAACATTGCTTTCCGCAATCGGAATCACCGCGTTGGCTGTAATGGCAATCGGAATCATTGCCGCATTTATTTTCTCTGCAATAATAATCAGTCCCATAAGAAAATTGGCAAGGCATATAGAAATAATCCGCGATACCGAAGATAAGTCAAAACTTACAGGCCTTGATATAGATATCAGAACAAATGACGAAATCGCAATTCTGGGCAATACTGTTAATGACATGACACGAAGGCTTGTTAGGGCAGCGGCGGCAGCTTCCGATCTGAGCATCGGCAAGGAAATACAGAAAAAGTTTATACCTCTTGAAGTAGACAGACACGGCAACAAGCAATCGAGCGGCATGAAAAATACAGCCAATTTGAATTTCTTCGGTTATTACGAAGGCGCAAAAGGCGTCTCAGGTGATTATTTTGATTATAAAGACCTTGACGGCCGCTACTACGCAATTATTAAATGCGATGCAGCCGGCATGGGAATACCTGCGGCATTAATTATGATTCAGGTAGCAACAATGTTTATCAGCCACTTCAAACAATGGAAACCGACCGAGAAGGGTTTTCATATAGAGGACCTTGTCTATCAAATTAACGGTTTTATCGAAGCTTTAGCATTCAAAGGATGGTTTGCAGCTTTTATACTCTGCCTGTTTGATTCACAAACAGGAGTTGTCCGGTTTTGCAATGCCGGCGATAATGTCATTCATTATTATGATGAATCCGAAGGCAGAATAAAAACCATTACTCTTCCGCAGACACCCGCCGCAGGCGTACTTCCGAACGCGATAGTTCAATCCACAGGCGGCTATAAAGTTCAAACCGTACAAATCGACAGGGGTGATATACTGCTGCTCTACACAGACGGTATTGTAGAAGCAAAAAGAAGATTCCGGGACAGCAAATTGAAGGAAATTACCTGCAAGGCAGGACCAATTGAAACACCTCATGAAAACCATCTTTGCGGACATATAGACGAGGAAATGGGTCCTGACAGGGTAGAAGAAATCATTAATGCAGTAATGTCTAGGAAAACCTACGTATTGTACAAACATCACAATCCGGAAGGTAATATTATGCTGCAATTTGATTTTTCTGCCTGCGAAGGCGGTGTAGAAGACGTTATTATGGCAATGGTATCAGTAGAAAAAATATTCAGGTGTTATAAGACCGAAAATACAGGCGAAGAATCCCGTGTGCTTGTTGATAAAAAAGTAGACGAATTCCTTAAGAATCATTTCCTGCAATACAGATTGTTTTGCTCACACACAAAAGAATTTCAAGAAAATCCGGCATATATGTACTATACTCATCTTATGGAAGATGAGCAGTATGACGATTTAGCCATACTCGGAATAAAATGCAAATAAATAAAGAAATACTTTGTCTGGTTTTCAGTTTTAATACGCGGCAAACCAGCCGCATGAAATTTGGAGGTTTATTATGACATTCAGCGAAAGGATGAAAGACATGCTGGAACATGGCTGGGCAGCATCAAAAGACTTTGCAATAAAAGCAGGAGCAAAAGCACAGGATTTGGGCGAGAAGGGTGTTTTAATGTGGGATATTAAACAACTCGAAAATCAAGCTCAAAAACTCCTGACCAGACTTGGCAATGAGGCTTATATCGCATTTACAGAACACGGGCAGCAAACAATTGAACTAGAAGCAATAGAATTCCGTTCGATACTGGAAGAACTTGCAATAATTAAAGATCAGATCGAAAAAAAGGACAACGAACTTAAAAATAAGGGTTAGAATTGTTTAATCTCTTTATTAGTCTCAACCGAACTTATAAATTAAAGGTTTGTAAAACGGAAGTGTCCCTCTTGATTCATTTATTCTTTTTATATATAAATATAGGGATTCCTGCGCTTTATAAAGCCCGGGATAATGGGCCGCTAGCTCAGTAGGTAGAGCATCGCCCTTTTAAGGCGGTGGTCGGAGGTTCGAATCCTGCGCGGCTCAAAGATGTAAGTTTATATGTTATATAGACTTACGTAACAAACTACCCAACAATGGGCGTTTTAAATTCTATGGTTACGAAAAGTGGCAGATAGCGTGGCAGACCCATGCTCAATGCCGCTTGAACAGAGGTTTAAAATGCCACAGTTGCCCTTCTCTATCTTTAAAAGAAAAGGACGTCAGTTCAATTACGTCCAGTTTAAGTCCAAAAAAGGCGGTTACCTCCCTGCTGTTTCCACAAAACAGCTAACAGAAGCCGCCGCTATTGAAACAGTCTAATGCCCTACCTTTAATATCTTCAAGCTCTGCTTCTCAACATACAACCCAACAAAAAATAATGAAATCAGAACTGTTAAACTTCCTTTTCCAAATGTAATAAAGGAGCTTCTTAATTTAGCAGCACAAAATCCTCATGGAGCAAATATGGACAGCTTCGTTTTCTGGGCAGAAAAATCACCATTTAAACCAATGGAAGGACATCTTTTTTTTAAGGGATTGCGGAAAGCATTAATAATCGTAGGAATGAGTAAAGAATCTGCTTCTTCTTACGTCTTTCATGGATGGCGGCATTATTTCACATCTTATATGATAAACAAATTGGAAAAGAAACTTCTAAAATCCCAGACAGGACATAAAACAGACGCTATGTTAAATCTTTATGGAGCGCATTGGACTGAAGGAGACCGTGAAAAGATACGACAGGCACAACAGGAGGTATTC
>Ga0209755_10008051_pt1 | contig 11339 bp, 4 predicted proteins | sample TergutCo191P1_FD_187301 | JGI IMG/M metagenome (GOLD analysis project Ga0209755, IMG submission 187301) | Cornitermes sp. P1 segment gut microbial communities from Petit-Saut dam, French Guiana - Co191P1 (SPAdes) (version 2) | ecosystem: Host-associated > Arthropoda: Insects > Digestive system >...
GACTGCAAATAATCAAAGAAGCCGAAGATACAAACGGTGACGGCTATGCATCACCGGGCGAAGAGCTGACATATACAATCACAGTTAAGAATAACGGTAATGCACCGGCACTTAACATAGTGGTAATTGACAGGCTCGAAGGAGTACTGCCGTATGTCAACGATGCACTCGGTAATCAGCTAATAATCGATGGAAGAGCCGGACTTGTCGGACTTACTGTAGCAGACCTCATAAATGGCATAGAGCTGGGCAATGTAGCACCGGATGAAGTGATAACAATCAGCTTCAAAGTCACAATTAAATCAGACCTCGTAGTACGGGGTGATGACGCTGTAACAGTAATCGTAAATACAGTAGTCTACACCGAAGACGGTGGGGAAGAACAGCCGGGCGATGAAGAAGAAATAGCAACCGGCATGCCCGGACTGCAAATAATCAAAGAAGCCGAAGATACAAACGGTGACGGCTATGCATCACCGGGCGAAGAGCTGACATATACAATCACAGTTAAGAATAACGGTAATGCACCGGCACTTAACATAGTGGTAATAGACAGACTCGAAGGAGTACTACCGTATGTCAATGATGCACTCGGTAATCAGCTAATAATCGATGGAAGAACCGGACTTGCCGGACTGACTGTAGCAGACCTCATAAACGGCATAGAGCTAGGCAATGTAGCACCGGATGAAGTGATAACAATCAGCTTCAAAGTCACAGTGAAATCAGACCTAGTAATCACCGGGGATGGCGCTGTAACAGTAATCGTAAATACAGTAGTCTACACCGAAGACGGCGGAGACGAGCAGCCCGGCGACGAAGAAGAAATAGCAGTTGGACAGCCCGGACTACTGATAAGCAAAACAGCCAATGACGCAAACGGCGATGGTTTTGCATCACCCGGAGAGAGAGTCAGCTACACGATTACAATAACGAATACCGGCACTGCCCCCGCAACCAATATAATAGTTAATGACACACTGGAGGACATGCTTACATATATCGTTGCACCCGGAACCAACACAGTGACGGTGACGATAAATGGAACTCAAATGCAGCCGCAAACAGTTGCGCAACTGATGACGACAGGAATCATAATACCAAACCTGGCAGCAAACACTACAGCAACACTCAAGTTTGAAGTAACCGTCAGCCCCACACTCAACACAACTATAGTAAGACAACTAAGCAACACGGTATTACTCAATAATGCCTATGGAGACACAGCAGTTGTTGAAACAGGCGCACCGGGACTGACGACGCTTAAAACAGTATCGGATGCTGACAACGATGGGCTTGCCTCTCCCGGCGAAACGCTCACTTATGCGATAACGCTGACAAACTTTGGAGATACAACAGCGACAAACGTGCAAGTTAGAGACACACTGGAAGACATACTGCCGCACATCGTGCCACCTCACAGCAATCCTGCCACAGTCAACGGACTGTCAATCTCAACAGCGACAAGCAACGGATTAATCCCCGGCTTGACAGTAGTGGCGGATTTGATCTCAGGCGTAGTTATACCGGAAATCGGACCTAGAGAAACTATAGTAATCACATTTGAAGTAACCGTAAGCAATGACCTTGACCCAACGGTTGAAGAGCTGAGAAATGTCGTGCTGGTAAATGGACAGCCGGGCGATGAAGCGACAATACCAACGGTTGAGCCGCCCCCGCCGCCGCCCCCCCCACCACAGCCACCCACGACATGGGTGCCATCACCACCACCGCCGACGACAGCCCTTGCAGACTCCGATGTGCCGCTGCCCGAGTTTACGGATGAACATTACCGTTACCTCATCGGCGACAACCTAGGACTCATCCGACCGACAGACAACATTACTAGGGCGGAAGTAGCGACCATAGTATTCAGACTAATAACTGATGACTATCGTGAGCAAATGTGGACACAGACAAACCTATATCCGGATGTTGTGCTTACAAACTGGCATAACAACGCAATATCAACAATGACAAATGCACGAGTTCTGATGGGAATGCCCGATGGCACATTCCAACCGGACAGAGGAATAACAAGAGCTGAATTTGCCGCAATGGTAGCACGATTTAGAAATCTGACTTACAATGGAGAAAACATGTTCCCTGATATCGAAGGGCACTGGGCGCAAGAATATATCAACATAGTTGCAAGTCTCGGATGGGTAATAGGGATGCCGGATGGTAATTACGAACCAAATCGTGAAATAACAAGAGCCGAAGCCGCGACAATAATAAACCGCATACTGGTTCGTCATCCTGAAACAATAGATGACTTGCTGGAAGAAAGAAGAGCATGGCCTGACATGACAAACACAAACTTGTGGTATTACATTGACCTCTCGGAAGCAACGAACTCAAATGCATACGAAATGAAAGATGATGGAATATACAAAACGTGGACTGAGTTAGTCCCATGCCCGAACTGGGTGGCACTTGAAAGACCGGACTCAACGCCGAGAGCTCACCGGAATTAGTACAAACAAAAACTCAGAAAAAAAGTTAAAAGAAAAGTCAAGATAAATATCTTCAGCCGGATTCACAAAGTGGAATCCGGCTGAATACTGTGATAAGCCAAATTGTTGAGCAGAGACGATGGAAAATTGCATACGAAGACTGTAACCATTGCGAGTTTTAAAACATAATATAAAACCGGAAATATACTTAAATATCTGTTTTTTAAATACTGTTTCTTTAAAATACTTGACAATCTAAAAATCGATAGATACAATCGGAGAGTTAAAAAAGGCAAGATAATCGGAGTGATAATACCCGATTATAATGCGATATAGCTACATATAGAGCGGATGAAATATTGCGAATTAACGTGCAAAATATCGCGAAATCCACTGAAGAGTATTTTGCCGCAGAGATATAGTATGACATTGAAAGGCAGGAGTGTGTTATTGAGTAAGGAAAACATACAAGCAAAAAGCAAATCTGAACCAGTGGAATGCGAAAGCAAATATTTTATAAATGAAAAGCTTGTTGAAAAAGCTATAGGGGGCAGTCGAAGCGCTCTTTGTGAGTTATGCGAAAAAATTGAACCAAAAGTTTTATCAAGAATATTCAATATGATAGGAAACGAAACGGCAACCGAAGATGTGGCACAAAACGTGCTGCTCAGAGTTGCGACAAGTATCAGCAGCTTACGTGAGCCCAAAGCATTTTGCGCATGGATGCATACTATCATAGTTAACGAAGTCAAACGTCATGTGAAACGGCAAGAAAAACATGGCAAAGACGAAAATATAGACGATTATGCCAACTCACTGAAACTTGCCGACAGAGGCATGAGCCCACTTGTTTTCACGGAATACTTAGAGCAGAGGGAAGTACTGCTTGACGCAATAAAAAATCTTCCTGACAGACAGCGTGAAGCATTGATACTTCGTTACTTTAATGGTTTTAACAACATAGAGGTATCAAAGAAAATGAGGATATCATATGCCTGTGCAAGAAATTATCTTGTCTTCGCTAAAAGAAAGCTAAGAGATATGCTGTATTAGTACTAGACTTTATGATAGGATCGCAATAATCTTTCAAGTAATGGAGATAGAAAAATGAGCAATGGAAACTATAATGTCCCCAAACCGTATAATGAACCGGTGTGCCAATATATGCCGGGCACAGCGCAAAGGACAGCGCTCAAAGCCGAGCTTGAAGAGCAAAGCGGCAAAGTCGTTTCTATACCCCTGATTATAAATGGCGAGGAAATATTCACCGATAAAACAATCCGCATAACAATGCCGCATGATTCAAAGCATGTTTTGGCAGAGTGCAGCCAGGCGGAGGAGAAGCACTTGAAGATGGCGATTGAGTCTGCGTTGGGTGCAAAAAGCGATTGGGAGAACATGCCTTGGGAACATCGCAGTGCGATTTTCCTAAAGGCTGCCGAGCTTGTCAGTACGAAATATCGGGCGAAATTATGCGCGGCAACAATGCTGGGACAGAGCAAGGTCGCGTATCAGGCAGAGATAGACGCCGCATGTGAGCTTGTGGATTTTTTGCGTTTTAATGTCTATTATGCCGACCAGATTTACAGACAGCAGCCGGAGAGCGCCAAAGGTCAGTGGAACAGGATTAAATACAGACCGCTGGATGGATTTGTGCTTGCCATATCCCCATACAATTTTACTGCTATTGGTGTGAATCTGGCGACTGCTCCGGCAATTGTCGGCAATACCATTATTTGGAAACCTGCCGGCACTGCGGTGCTGTCGGCATACTATGCCATGAAAGTGCTTGAAGAGGCAGGGTTGCCCCCCGGTGTGCTCAACTTCGTGCCGGCTTCGGGCGCCGAGGTCAGCAAGCATATTGTAAGTGATCCTCGCATGGCTGGGTTTAACTTCACAGGCTCAACTGATGTATTCAGTGGAATATGGAGTTATGTCGGGCAAAATATCAAAAAATATGTCTCCTATCCCCGTTTGGTCGGAGAAACCGGAGGTAAGGACTATCTGTTCGCACATTCATCCGCCGACATCCCTACTTTATGTGCGGCAATGGTTATGGGGGCTTTCGAGTACCAAGGGCAAAAATGTTCCGCACTGTCGCGAGCGTTCATACCGGAATCCATTTGGCAGCAAGTGAAGAAGCGTCTGCTGGAGTGCGTAAAAGAACTAAAAGTCGGAGATGTAAAAGATTTTCGCAATTTTATGTCGGCAGTTATAAACGAGGACTCATTTAACCAACTAAAAAACACAATAGACGAAGCAAAGGCTTCGCCGGAAGCTGAGCTTCTTTGCGGAGGATATGACGATAGCATGGGCTATTATGTTTATCCGACAATAATTTTCGCGAAGAACAAAGATTATAAGACAATGAGAGAAGAGCTGTTTGGACCGATTCTTACTATCTATGTCTATCCTGATTCGGAGCTTGACGAGACTTTGCATTATTGCGATAAATCCACCCCATTTGCATTGACAGGCGCGATATTCGCCCGCGACAGAGAAATCATAGCCCATATGGAGCGTCTGCTGATGCACTCAGCCGGGAATTTCTATATCAACGACAAGCCCACAGGAGCGGTGGTAGGACAGCAGCCGTTCGGCGGTGCGCGTGCCTCGGGAACAAACGACAAAGCCGGAAGTGCCTTGAACCTATACCGTTGGATGAGCCCGATGACAGTAAAAGAAAACTTCGCGCCATCGGACAAAACAGATTATCCGTTCATGCTTGAGGAATAATCATAATTATGACAATCAAGTATTACCACCAGGCGGCAGAAGTGTTTTCACCTTGTTAAACCAATCCACAGATATCTTTTCTGTTTTCTCCATTCCCAATCCGCTATCATGCACCGGCGTGACTTGAATACTGGGTGAAAACCTCCAATAAGCGCATTCGCCGACAGTTGCATATTTGACACAGAACTGCGCACCCTCGACAGGGCGGAAAGCATGAATAGTTCCGCCCGCATAAATCTGAAAGTTATCATTGGGGTCAAACGGAATTCCCGGCACAGATTCAAGAGGGAAAAACAGCTTAACCGTCTCGCCAAAAAGCTCTCCCGTATAGGTCCACCCCAAGCCTGTCAGGACAAGCATGCCCTGACCGCAAATCTCCAGCCCCTTAGCCGGACGCGCATTCATTCTAACAAAAACCGAAGTGCGAAAGATTTCATCATCAGCGCTCAAAAAGCCAAGCCTTTTCCATTCGATACTAAACTGCAACGCATTCCAATCCCTTACCGTAGGCGGACAAATACCATCGCCAACAGGAGACAGCCTTGTAAAACGATCCATGACCGCTGCATTGCCGCAGACCATGCATCTGATAGTATTTCCAAAAGTCTCCAACGAAAACTCCGCCTCACATTTAGGGCAGATATACAGAATATTTTCAAGACCAATAACGAGGTTCTTCTCAACATTTACATGAAGGCGCTCCGGCGCAGTGGCGCGGTCGCTGCCGCTGAGCCTCTTATCGATAAGCGAATTTATCTCATCGGCAGAAAGTCTTTGTGTATCCTCTGCTGTAAAAAGCGTCGCAAAAGAAGCACGCTGTCGCCCCCACCTCACACCTTTGCGCCAAAACGGCATACATGTGTAAGCCCCCTCGATAAAACAACTGACCACAGGCACGCCCAACTTTTTAATCAGCTTAGCCGTAGCCTTGTGAATCCCCATATACCCGCCGCCTGTTGTACAGCGCCCTTCGGGAAAAAGCAGAAGATTATCACCGCGCTTTATCACAGACAATATCCCCATAACAGAATGCGGATCAGGGGCAAACAAAGTCTTGGGAATACAACCCATAAAAGGCAAAAAACGATCAAGCGGACTATAATAGAAATACTTCTGAGCTACAACAGCATTGAGCTTGCGTGGATATAAAGAAATCATAACCGTCACAAAATCCATGAAAGAAGCATGATTACATAAAACAACAAAAGGACCGTCGGGCGGAGAGAATCCGCTGCGGTCCACTTTTAAACGAAACATCAGCTTCATAACAGGAAATATTAAAGCAAAAAAAACAAAATACAAAAAGCCATTAGGCTTACGTATCTTGGTTGCGGCGCCCTGCTTATTTTTACCCATATTGATGACCATTCCTTTACGATTAGCTTCAAGTAACAACCATGAAAAAGAATGGTCATTATTGTACGTAGGCACGCGGATTGCCGAAGTGGAAGCTTTCACGCATCGGCAACAAGACAGTACATAACGGTACTACAGCGACTCTAAAACAGACGCCTTTTCCTTTTCGGAGCCACTCAGAGCATCGAGTACCCTCTGATGATTTTTCTTGTTTAACTTATACCGAGTACAGAAGAAAATACCAACAGACATAAAAACCAATGGTGACAACGCCATAATCATAACAATAGCAAACTGCGCCGACTCAGATTGAGAAACAACGCGGGGCGCATCAATACTGATATCCTGTTCCATAAAACCCGCAGCACCAATACCAGCCATAACAAGTGCCACACTAAGAGCCTGACCAAGCTGAATTACGAAGTTTGCGGCGCCGGCAAAAGCTCCGGCATTCCGAACGCCAAACTGCAAATCACCCACATCAACTACATCGCCAAACATAGCGTGAGGAATAAGACCCGGTCCGCTGATGCCAAAACCAATAATGGCGGCTAAAATATATAGCGGCAATGCGCTGGAATCAGCCGGAAGAATAAATAAGGCAAGCGCACCGACAATCCAAATTACAGAACCGATAATGTACGCGGTTGTCTTACTGAATCTTTTTGTTATCTTCAAATAAAAAGGCAGAGCCACAATTTGCATCCCAAACATAATAGCTGCACCAATAAGCCCCACAGCATGACTCTCTCCGCGCGCTGTCATGCCGCGGGCAAAGTAGAAATCAATGTAAAAGAAAAACAGCGCACTCATAGCAGCCATTGTGATCTGACATGTCAAAAACATCCACAAATACTGCCGAAAAGATTTCACCTTAAAAGGGGAGGTGAAATCCCTGATAGAAACACGCTCAGCCTTGTTGGGAGCAGGGATACCCTCTTTTGCAAAAAGACCCGTAACCCCGATACAAACCATAAAAATGACGCCAAAAATCAGGCTCATGACGATATATCCGCGATTTTCTTCAAACATATCTACGATCACTCTGGGCAAAGCAACACAAACAATTGAAGCAAAAATTGAAAAACCCAGCCTAAGTGTTGTCAGACGCGCGCGCTCGGTGTAATCTTCCGTGATTTCACTAGAAAGTGAGTTATACGGAATCATCGTTGCACTATGAACCGCGCAGAAGAATATATAAGACAAAAGCACAGACCAAAACCTTATCCAAAGCCCGGGATTGCTATAAGGAAAAAACATCAGAAAAAGCGACAGTACAATCAGCGGCGCCGAAACCAGCAGAGTCCCCCTGCGAGTACCGAAGCGCACTCGAAGCTTGTCGGAGAAGTACCCGATTGCAGGGTCAATAACAGCGTCAAAAATACGAGCGATTAAAATGACCACGCCCGCAAGATGTGCCGGTAACCCGACCGCCAGCGCCAAAAAACCCGGATATAAAAAATTGATAATATTAAAAGCGCCGCCCCCAAAAAAATCTCCGAGTCCGAACGCCAGCATTCTGCCGTATGAAAGTTTTCTACTCACCAAAAAGCCTCCTCAACCAATTGATACGATGTATCGGAAGCATTATATATCTTCTTCGCAAAAAAAGAAACAGAAAAATGTCTGACAATTAGCTTTTCACTGATTAAGTCGCTACTGGCTACTGGGGTATCCAAAAACACAGGTTGGTTACAGTCAATGCACGTCCTTTGCGGCATAAACTTGTAAAAAACTGCTAACTTGTGTGCTTGAGACTGTAACCATTGCGAGTTTTCGGATACCCCAGTGACCCGCAACTGATTAAGTCGTTACTGGTTACTGAGGTATCCAAAAACACAGGTTGGATACAGACGATAGAGCGCCCCGACACATATAGAGATGGAATACTTGCTTATTAGTTAAAATAGACAGCCTATAAGCAGTTATCTAAAAAAAACTGTGAATTTTTGTCACAGGTCATTGACAGTTAAAGAAATGAGAACTATGCTGATTATGTGTGCCCTCATCAATATCGTTATGTCGGTGCACGATGACCTGAAAACATCCCGGCAATAGAAAAACGAAAAAGTATACATACAAAGAGGTTTAAATAATAATGGTGGAGGTGTAACTCAGTGAGAAAAAATCTTTTAGCGAACACCCGAAGAAGGACATTAGCAGCTCTCTTGGTTGTGTTACTTGTTCTCAGTTTCAGCGCGCCAATCGCGAGGGCTGACGTGGCAGGTATTACAGCAACTAACGAGACCCAGCTTAGGGATTGGATTGCAGCGGTAGATGCAAACAGCCAAACGCCCGGTTCCAGAGCAACGGTTAGCATATCAGGAACGATTACATTGACGAGCCCTTTGGTACTCCCAGCAAATAAGGTGGTGGAATTCCAAGGCGGCACAATCACGGCAACTGCGGGGGCGTATATTTCGATTCCTGCAAATGCCAACTTATATATCCAAGGCTCCACAATACAAGGATTTAACAGAGCCGGACAAAACGGCGGTGCGTTTGTAATAAGCGGCGGCACGCTGAATTTTTATAACGGATTGATTCAAAATAACACAGCGGCAAATGGCGGCGCAATTTATGGTACAAACGGCTCCACAATTAACTTAGTCGGCGGATCGATTCAAAACAACACCGCAACGGCAAACGGCGGCGCAATATATGTAGACGGTAACGGCACTGCAATTTGGATGCAAGGCGCGAAATTTGGCGACCAAGCCGGCTCGGGTAACACCGCAGTCCAAGGCGGCGCTGTATTTATGTCCGGCGGACCCGGAAATGTGTTTACAATGGAGGGCGGACAGTTTAATTATAACACCGCTACCCGCGGCGGCGCGGTCTATCTGGAAGGACAAGCCAAGTTCTTATGGGCTTTAGGACAGACATATTTTGGCGGCGAGATGCAAAATAACTCCGCAAATCAAGGCGGAGGATTCTTTGTTGCGAGCTCCGGAAACCGCTTGGAAATCGGCGGACAGGCAGTGATTCGACTAAACACAGCTCAAGACGGCGGAGCAATCTATGCACCAACGATGGCTGAACTGAGTGCGGTATTCATTCACATGATAAATGGCGGTTCCCCTTGGAGCGGCGGACAATTTTACGGCAACAGAGCCACAAACGGTCCGCAGCCAAACCGCCCTGCGTCACTTAATGCGCTCTATGCATCGAACATTGTAGGCATGGACTCTCGCTGGTCGGCAGTCACGGTAGACCCAAATCCGGGCAATGACCCTAACTATACCCGTATGGTGCAGGGCTACAATAACTTTGATATCAATCAGCCCTCAGATGCACCGGGAGTTACACCGCCGCAGCCACCGACGCCGGGAATGATTGCGGTTCCTCCGATTATGTGGAATATCCAGTACCGCTGGATATTTTCCGGAAATAATCAGGAAATAGCCGATGCGTCCGGAAATCCGCTTCAACCAACGAATATTTCAAGCTACATCACCCGCTACGCTCTGAGCAATCTGTCGATAAACCTTCCGGCGCCGAACATGCCGGGCTACGTCTTCCAAAACTTTACACTTGATGGTATGGGGCAAACGGGCATTGCGATAGGCAATTGGATTCCGACTACTACAGCGTATGGCGGCGTGATTGGACCACTTGTTGTCACCGGGTATTTCACAACAGGAATAGGAGGGATAGACCCGCCAACCGTGACAGCACCAACCCACTCTATTGACTATCACTGGGTTTTTATAGGCACAGACGGTAATATGTACAGCATCATAGATCAAAATGGGCTGGAAGTACGACCAAGCAACGTGGCTGACTTTCCCACCAGATATCGCGATGGGCAGCTCCCGGTTACTTTGCCCGACCCAACGATTCAAGACTGGACTTTCCAGCAGTTCCTGATCGAATCGGACGATGGGAGCATTTCCGTACAAAACACGGATCAGATCCCCGACTCCATGACGGGGCAGGATGTAAAAGTATATGCCATCTTCAACCAACCGATAGGCGCACCACTGCCGCCAATTATAAATCAGATGTACACCATTAACTACAAATGGATTCTCGTTAGTGATACGGGCAGCTTTCAAAATGCTGACGGAACTTTTAGAGAACTGATAGATGCGGGAGGGAACCAACTGCTGCCGGACAATATCGCAGCCTTTGTCACCAGATATTCCGTTGGGCAGTTGCCGATTGCTCTGCCGATGCCGAGTATGGAAAACGTACTCACCGGAGATCCGTTGGAGTTTAGAGAATTTGGTATCCAGTTTAACCAACTTGTGGGCATCCCTCCAACGGATATTTATCCGATGGGCAGCCAAATTCCGAATAACTTCGGCGGAAGCGGTGTTGTAGGTTCCATCACAATCTACGGCTTATTCTATCTGCCGGTAATTGGCGGAATGCCGCCGGTATCAAGCTTTAGCTATAATATCGCATACAAGTGGGTTGATGAATCGGGGATAGACATCATTGACCCTGATACAAATTTGCAAATGCTGCCGTCAAACCTGAACATGTACATCACTCGCTATAGTGACGGACAGAATCTGGGGCTACCCATACCACAAGGCATGACAGGCAGGGAGTTCATAGAGTTTCGTCTCTTAACGCCGCCAAATTCAGCGAATCCGTTATTTAGTGATGCAACAGAGGTGGTTACAGAACTTGCTAATCGGAGCGGCGACTTGGTAGTATATGCCGTATTCAAAAACTTAAGCCCCGGCGGCGGAGGCGGAAATGGAGGAAACGGCGGCGGCGGAAACGGCGGAGGCGGAAATGGAGGAGGCGGCGGCGGAAATGGCGGCGGCGGCGGAAATG
>Ga0209755_10008052_pt1 | contig 11339 bp, 8 predicted proteins | sample TergutCo191P1_FD_187301 | JGI IMG/M metagenome (GOLD analysis project Ga0209755, IMG submission 187301) | Cornitermes sp. P1 segment gut microbial communities from Petit-Saut dam, French Guiana - Co191P1 (SPAdes) (version 2) | ecosystem: Host-associated > Arthropoda: Insects > Digestive system >...
CATGTAGCTAGAATAACTATATATGTTATATTGAAGTAAATAAATATATCATATTGTTGTGTTGATGGAAATATATTGTAGATTTACAATAATCGATTATACAACGTAGAGTTTTCTTTCGTTAAAGCGTGTATACATTTTTTTGGTGGACCCTGTATATGTAATCTGGCCTAATTGCTATATATGAAATTTTTTGTTTGTAGTTGAACCTCCACAGATTCGGCAGGCATTCAAAGAGGAGACCCTGCAGCCAGGTCCATCAGTGTTCCTGAAATGTGTAGCATCGGGTAACCCCACACCTGAGATAACATGGGAACTCGATGGCAAGAAGTTATCCAACAGTGATCGGTGAGCTCAAGCAATAGATTTATGAGCAGAGCTGCCACTATGCTCTGGATGGCAGGCTAGGTTAATCGCAGACCTAGACTGAATGCTGAGGAGCAGAGAGAAGTTTGTTTCCACTGTAGGAAAATGATTCCTGATTGCTCAGCCACACATTTTTTAATGTAGTCACTATACTGACTGAACTGCTCCAAATAATTTGCTCTTCTGTAGTTTTCTTTCAGTTAGCTCCACATCTTTGTCCATCCTTCCATTTTTCTAATATCTTCCCTCAAGGCATGTTGAAGTGGATAACTGTCCTGCTTGCTACTTAAGAGGTACCGGGTTGAAGTTGTGGCCTGGTGCCTGGCTATAAGTTTGTCAGTTTGTTATCAACTGATTGTCATACCATTTGACACTGTATCATCTGAGCTCCTAACAGCATCATTAACTCTTTGGCACTTGGATTAAATTTTTATTGTAGTCTGCAAAACTCCAATTTAAATTATAGGATTTAATTTAAAAAATCTTGGGATATCTTACAAAAAAAAAATAAAATAAAAAAAAACAAATGTGAAAAGAAAAACCTCAAAAAGGGTGTACAGTGATGTCCATAATCATCTGCATCATTTGGAAATAGACCCCAGCACCTTGCAACACAAGGTATGCATCATTTGGTGCCATAGGGTTAAGTGGACAACAGAAGATTCTTCTTATAAGTACCATATACCATCTGCACTTGAAGCAGTGTGATTGAATAATAGTTCAGTCATACTATAATACATGTATTTTGTTCCACAGTCTGCAAGTCGGCCAATATGTGACAGTGAATGGAGAAGTTGTCTCACACCTCAACATATCGTCTATTCATACCAACGATGGGGGCCTCTACAAGTGTATTGCATCATCGAAAGTTGGCTCAGCTGAACATGCTGCCAAACTGAACGTTTACGGTTTGCCGTTCATTCGCCCCATGGAGAAGAAGGCTATTGTTGCGGGGGAGACACTGATGGTGACATGTCCTGTTGCTGGTTATCCTATCGAGACTATAGTCTGGGAGAGAGGTTGGTCACATTCTAGCATTCATTGTACTATCAAAAAAACTTGAAGCGTAAAATGTATTGAGGTATAATCTGGACAGTTTATTATATGGGTCCATTTAATGCTTCTACATCATGTTCAGGTGGTTAATCTATGTTGTTCAATGCTGGTCTGTGTTCCTATTTTTCCTGCCTATACCATATCTGTAGGCGGTCGTGCATTGCTTTTGTTTGAGACAATCTTCTTGTATTCTGTTATTAATTATCCTGTGTTCACCATGCTGTAATGTTGACAAGAATGTGCAACTATATATTATTTGCATTCTGTTGCCATTTGGGTTGTGACACTGTGTTACGGTCTGGTACATAGGTACTCATGATTGGAGGAACAGTGCTTCTCTGTTGCGGGTTCAACCCTGATGTACTGTACCTACCACACTAAAACAAGAATTTTTTTCCTAATTAGTCTGAAAAATGGCAGGCCACCTTATAGTTACATACTAAGTTAAACCTATTCTGTGTCAGTACCATCCTGAAAAATGAAGCAGGTGAAAGAAAGGATGCCATCTTTATGCAGGGATATCTTATATTTTTGTAAATGTGGTGTGTTGTTCTGAAATACGGGTAACTACCAACCAACCACACTTCCACATCATGCTGTGACTTTTCGCCACTCTCATTTGCTCAAATATCATATAATGTCGCCACTAGTGTGTAAAAAGGGGGCGGCCTGCTGCATATCTGATAGAGAGTTACCTTTTCTTTTACAAAACAGTGGTGTTATGTGGCTGTTAAAATCTGGAGCTAACTTCATTTAGCATTATCAGCACATAAACTGTCATTTTGATTTTTAACTTTTAAACAATGACTGCATGTAAGAAAAACATCCCCAGAAATACATTTTATGTAGTAAAGAAACAAGTAAATTTGCTATATTTTTTAAACGTACTGCATAATATTTTGTTATATTTTCCATAAAATGCCATTTATTTGATAATTGTATCTTTGTCTTTTGAAATAATGTTTTCTTTTTCCCCATAAACTTTGTGCTAAAATTTAAATATCAGTCTGGTTGTTAAAGGGTTATTATTGTCTTAAGCCACTGCAGTTTTTTTATATTCTTTGCCCGAGTCTACAGTGTTGAGACATGGCCATGTTTATGCTGTTGTAATGGTGATGAGTTGTGATTCCTTAGAGCACTAGTAGACACACTCCTTTAAATTTGAAGGTTGTTTGACTGTGCATCTTCATCATGAAATAATGTGAAATGCCAGCTTGATGCAACAAGGTAATTTATTAATGTATCCTTAGCTTGACACTGAGTTTGTAGGTGGGTGGTGGTTCTGAGAGCCACTCCATAGGTCATGTTTATGGTGCCATGTGTAAAACAGCACCATCCAACCCGTACACACGACCTATGCAGCGGCTCTCAGGACCACCACCCATCTACAAACTCAGTGCAGAAAACCATATGTTGCACCTTAACATCTAGTGCTCCTGATGATGGGCATATGCACCCAAAACATCTTGAGCTGAGGATACATCAGTAAATTACCTTGTTGCATCTAGTTGGCATTTCACATTACTTCACACTCCTTTAAAGTTTGCATGTAACTATATGGCTGCATGATGTGGCAGACAGTAAGCACTCAAGTGCAGTGGTGACTATGGTGGCAGTCAGTGTACTAAAGATGTGGTAATAGGGGGGCATGGAGGCTTTATGTCAGGCATACCTGGTGATGTATTAGCTAACTTAACAGCAGTTGGAACATGTTTACGCAGATGGGCGTGTGCTGCCGATCAACAGGAAGCAGAAGGTTTTCCCCAATGGAACACTCATTATAGAAAATGTTGAACGGCTGTCTGATCAAGCTACTTATACCTGTGTTGCACGTAATGCACAGGGTTACAGCGCACGTGGTACTCTTGAAGTTCAAGTTATGGGTGAGTACACATTTTATTTTTCTATCCATTTGAGCTGTGCACAGCTAAGATGTTAACCCTTTGGAGCCTGAAATTTATCTGCATAATCATTAAAAATTTGGTGTACACATAATAGAAAATATACGTCATCTTTACGGAGAAAAATCAATTGATGCTGGTTATGAAAATAATTGCTCTTTACTAGGAGCGTTGTATGAAATGCATAGATATGCTGTTTGGGCAAAATATAGAAGTTTTTAGTATTAAAACAGGTAGAAAACGTAGTAACCTCTACTGATGTAAACCTCAAAACTGAATACCTGTCATGGTTATGTGTCTGTGTAGCAAGGTATTGCTAAAAGTTACAGACGTGTCTGCCAATTCACAGTGATTGCTGAAAACAATCTGTTATGAAGTAGTTGAGCAGTACCTACATTTTTGGTCAGTGTTGCATCCTCACTGTTTGCCAGTAGCAAGTTGTCTCTAGGTAGAATCAACACTTGTTTATATCAAGCTATCTCCCCAGCACTTACCAAGTTCAATGAAGTGTGATTTTTCACTTCAAGGGCATAATTTAATGTACATCATGTTTCTTGATCAGAAATGTAGACAAATTAATTTTCCCATTTTTATTTAAATTGACATATGTGTTTCTTACAACGTTACATTTTCTGTAATACCAGGATTTCAGTTTTTGGTTTTAAATGTTGAATTACTTTGGCACTGATAGGGCTGTTTCTCTGTTATTTTCTGTACTTTGGTCTCCTGCCTTTATATGACACTGTGCACAGCTCATCATGCATTTTCTGAGACTTGGAATGGTTTTCATGCGTGTGAAATCGTGATGTGTGTGAGGGCATTAAAATGGTTTCTGTTGAAAGCGATGATTGTGGTTTGTTTCAGAACAGCTAATTTTATTTCAAGTGCTCTGTTGACAGTGCATCAACTATTGCAATATCTGGATTTCATATAGCATCATTGCTGAAGATTCACATCGTCTGGGCTGGGATGTAGTATGACTGGGCAGGTGATTCCAGATGTTTCAAAGGATTGTAGTGTCTTCATCTGCAGGGTCAGGCAGCCTATGAAGAATAGCTGTATGACTGTTCTTCTTGGGACTACTTAACCCTCTAGGTGGGCAGTCTTACCCAGTTACACAGCATCACACCCAGAAGACATGAATCGACATTAGATGCTGTTGATCCTGTATGGGAATTGTTGCAACACTTGAAATTGGGCTGTGTTGTCAGTGTTTTGGAGGAGCTTGCTGCTTTCATCTTCATGGTCAAAGTATTCAGGATATATGTCAGATATTGACAAGTATTGTTGTCCCATACCTTTGGAAGAAGGGGGAGCTAGTGCTTGGGTCAATCAAGGATTGTTGCCCTTGGTGGACCTAAAATAATTTTGTAGTTGGTTGGTGCAAGAAGGAGGATGGATAAAACTTAGAACTTCATTGTGTACCTAGACACACAAGTATCCTTTATTTAATATATGCACATTTTGTGTATTGTAGTGAAACTAGCTACAATCTTGAGAGTGTTAACTCTGCATTGCCATCCTCACTGCCCTGCAAGGACCTTATTCTTTAAATGCTGCAGTGCACCCTATGGTTGTGAATGCATATAACGGTATTATACACTTAAAACTCCTCCGTCCTTGCTGGTAGTTGGAATTCAAATCCGTGGGTCAGGAAGGGGTAAAGAATAAAGCAAAACTGAATCCTTGAGAGTCACTTTCTTCATTGTGTGTGAAAGTATAACTTGGTGTTTGACTGTATATCACAAAAGGTTATGTTAGATACGGGACAGTGGAATATTTTGAGGCAGGTATGTATATGGTGTAGTTATGGGAGCGAAGTTTTGCAGAACATAACTAGTCAAAAATGGAAGAAATCTTATAAAACCACTAACCTAGTAGCAGATAGTACAAGGAGAAGATTCAAATGATTGGGACGTGTGGTCAGAAGGGGTCAAACAGGGGCAGCTAAGAAAGTATTTGAAATCAGGCCAGAAGATACAAGGAAAGTGAAAGGAACCAGATAGCTGGAGGACACAAAGAATGATTTATGAGAGCTGAAAGTGAAGAGATGAAAAATGAAAAGGAGGAATGAGAATCAGTTGTTAGGAGGCCAAAGTTTTTAGGGGGCCATTGAGCCATGGAATAAGTCATTTTTTTTCTTTACACTGACTCTTTTTTAAGCCATGTGCAAAATATGTTATGGACCTTTGAGTTCCATTGACTGTGGGTAATTTGTTGACTATCTGATGACTATATTGGTTTCACAGTGAGACAGCATGTTGGATCTAGTCTTGTACATTTATTGTCTTAACTGTTATACATTATAAAGTGAATTACGTTAACAGATATTTCTGTCCTGTTTGAGGTTTTTTTAGAGGTGTATGGCGTTATTTTATTCAATCTTTTTATGTGGAATGACATAAATATACATTTATTTATGCACGTATCTGCCTGACTGCTCAGTGACATGACCCTGAAGTGACAACATGAAACAACTGATATTAGTTACATACATGCCAAATGATAAGCAAATATGTAAGTGGATGATGATGTATGCCACATCATTTAGATATGCCTTTAAATGGGTCTTGTCCCCAGTCTTTTCTGTGTATGTGAAAGTTCTTGTTTAATGCATTGTGTGAGTGAGTGGTGTGTGGAACCATGGAAGCCATTTCAAGGATCACAGTTTTGTGTTTGTGTGTGTTGCAGTTTCTGGGCTTATCACTGATATTTCAGCTGTAACTCTAATTTCTGCATGTTTCATGTATTCAGAATTTGTATTACAGTAAATGTGTGTAGGTTTGTATTTTATGAGATGGACTTGACACAAAACTTGTCAGTCATTTTGAGCATAAATAAAAGCCATGGATTGATCACACTAGGGTTCACATCTCGTTTTATGTAGCATGATTCAGTGATGACTGTCCGAGGTATTAGTTAGCAGCAACTGAAGTTCATTCTTATGTTTGTTGTCTATGACAGTACAGACATTTGAGATATCTTTGTGAAAGACAAAACATTATGAGAAGTGGTGTTCCTACATTTCAGTACTGAATTTCTGTGAGAATTATCAAGAGCAAGAATGATTTCCATGTCTAAAAGAGCTGATATATACATATACATACACATGTACATACGTGCGTGCATTCTTTGGATCTGTAAATGTGTCATAAAGACAGTAGGTTGTGGAACAAGTCATAAATACACAAATATACAAATTTATGGTGTAAAATACTACAAACATTTTGCAAAAACAGTAGAATCATTGTGTATGTAGGTATTTTCTTAAGGCTGCTTTAAATTTTGCCTTGTCATACTTGAGAATTGTCACAGTAGGTGATGAACTTTTTTATACTAGCATAGAATGTACTTTTTTGGAAGACAAGTTAGGTTGGCATTTGGCCTATGAAGATGATGATGATTATTCCTTGTATTAATGTTGTGTATAGATGAATTTGTTTGAAAAATTTTCTGATTATTGATAATGAAGGTCATTATTGAAAGTATATACTGGCATGGAACATGCAGTCTTTAGTGTTTAAATAGAATTCTGTGCAAGGTTCTGGGTTGTTCAACAGCCATAATTCTGATAATTTCCTTTTGTAAAGTGAAAATCTTTCCATTGCTGGAAGATTTATCCCAAACAGTTATTCAGTATTTTATAACAATGAAAGTATGCATAGTAAATTGATTTGAGAGTGTTCATGTTACTGACATGGACCATCAATGTAACGACATAACATGCTCCACTTAACTTAGGAATTATTAGCTCAGTATGACTCTTCCAATTTACATGGTTATCCATTTGTCAACCAAAAAATTTTGTATTCAATTGTTTCTCTTAATTTACTTTTCTTTATAACCAGTATGTTTAGTAGACTGTGATGAATTCCTTGTTATGAAGTTCATTATATTTTTCTTATCTGAATTGATAGCTAAATTGTTATCAGCCAACCATTTAATCATATGAGAGAGAACTAAATTTGACACTGTAGAGAATTCTTTGAAATTTCTGCTTGAAATTATGGTACTAGTATCATCAGCAAATAATATTGGTTTTGATACAGCATTTATTCTGAGGCAAAGGTAATTTATATGTATATATATATTGAAGAATAGAGACTCTAGAATTGATCTTGCAGAACTCCATGTTTCAGTGTTTGATTGACTATGATTTTTGAATATGTAACTGATGTTGCATATACTGAATGAAAAAGATTTACAGCAATCAGCTGAGTTCATCTTTGGTGAATTTTTCAGCATTCTGTGACAGGATGCCAGAAACTGCAGCACATTTTGTTAATTTTTTTTTTTTTTCCAGGATCTCTGTTTTGAATTTAGACAGTGTGTCACATTGTTGCCATAGTGGTGTGTTGCTGGAGAAATATATTGGTAATTCAGATGTATATGTGGGTTTTACAGATGTTCCTGGTGAAACCATGCTAATTTGTGTAGTACATCAAAACTGAACTTATGTACACATGACGTAAATTTCAGTCTTTTTTTTTTTATGTTGATGATGTGTTCCACATTAGAGGAAGTGCTTGTTTTCCAGGGACGTTATACCAGGTAAGTGACACGGGTTGGCTGTGGAAGTGAAGATGTGCAGAAACACAGAGTATTTTGTTAGGCACTTACTTGTATGAGCAATATTTAGGACATTTTTTGCAACATTGCTTTGTAGTAGAAATGTTTAACAGTTGTTTTTTGTGGTCAGGTCGTTGAGTTCGGGCAGCGTCTAGCCATTCAGTCAGTGAGTTGCATTCCATGTATGTGGCAGTGCTGTATATTTTTGATTGTTTGATTGAGGCATTGGTTTCCCAGTTGCCCCATACATTAGCCCATTCCAGTTTGATGGACCTGTGAATGCAGGAGATAGCATTCAGATCAGCTGCTATGTTTCAAAGGGTGACACACCATTACGCATTGAGTGGCATTTTCATGGACGTGATCTGTCTTCTCATGCTGTTGGCATTCGTACTGCCATGTTTGGTGACAAGGCTAACATACTGACGATCAATTCTGTGGGGCCTGGCCATGGAGGGGCCTATACTTGTACTGCAAGTAACGCTGCTGGTGTTGCCAACTTCACAGCAGAATTAGATGTTAATGGTACATAAACATGATGTGGTGAGCTGAGAAATGATCTGGAGGCAGTAGAAGCAAGTGAATAAAACCAGGGACCAAATAGTTGAGGATCAAACTGAAGCTGTTAAATATTTTTTTAAAGTATTGTGTAGTGGATGTTTAAGTTCTTTCTGGTTCTGCAATTGTGTGTTGAATTTCTTTGTGTTTGCTTCTACCTATCCCGCTGCCTGTCTGGGGAATATTACACAAGGGACTCTCATGTAATGGGAAAATTTATGCTTATACCATTCAAAATTGCAGATGAGTCTCCATAAAGCAGGTTTTTGTTTCACCACTGCCTGCTATGCATCCGTGCACTGAGAGATCAGTGTTGTGATTGTGTGGAACTGGCACATAACACTTTGTACAGGAGTAAGGGCTGTCTTGTTTTAGTCATTTCACTTGTTTTTAATCACATTTATGTGTTGGGTGAAGGTAGTCTGTTGTATCTGGAATGAAGTGTCTTGCATTCTCAAAATAAAAGAGCCATGTCTTGCTGACACTCTTTTATTTGTGATTTAGCATAATGCAAATTGTGTACTGCACTAAAACCACCTGTAATTATGCATGACTGCATTTGCTTTTGTGTATAAAATGATTTTCATCTTTGTTATAATTACTGTTGTCAACTGTAACAATGCTTAAAGTTATTTGTTATTCATAAATGCTTGACTCTCTTAATGTAAGTTAGAAACTCATGATCTGTCCAGTGTTTTCAAAATTGTGAACAGTTTTTTTTTTTTTTTTTGGTCAGTTTGATTCACGCTTGTCACAGACTCAGACACATTTGTCAGCTCACCCGAACATCGGCATTTTAGTGTTTAATTTCCTGTGTTGTCTCACTCAGTCCTGCCCTACATCATACCGTTCTCGTTTGATGGGGAAGCCAATTCAGGTGACAATGCCCAGTTGACTTGTCATGTCTCAAAGGGCGACCGCCCCTTGCAGCTTTCGTGGAGTTTCCATGGGCGTGAACTCTCCTCCCACATGGGACTGACAACTACCAAGATTGGTGATAGTATCAGTGTGTTGGTGATAGCGTCAGTCACGGCTGGTCATAGTGGTAACTACACCTGCACAGCTCGCAATCCAGCTGGCGTGGCAAATCACACTGCCACTTTGCAGGTGAATGGTATGGCATCTGTTGACTCCAGTAACTTTCTTCAGTTAATTTCCTCTGTCCTGTCTCTGCTAACATCTCCACTGTTTTTGCTGTACAAGTTTCCTGTTACACCCTTATCACAGTCAGTGTACCATGCTGTGTGAAGTTACCATATTAGGGGTTTCTTCGCATCTGACAGTGGGGTTAACCTCTTATTGTTACTTCAAGTGTTCATGTTCATGCACTGCAATGAGTTTTCTCTGTCACCCTGACGACTTAAAACGTGTCATAGCTAATGTCGTTTTTTTTCGTCTGTTGGTTTTCATATTGCTCACATTTCGTCATGTCACACAAACGTATGCCTCATCCTCCTTGTCTTTCAGTTTAGACTTCGTGTGTAATTTGGGTTTTGTCCATTTGCAGAATCTTCTTATTCTTTTTTTAAAATTAACAATCAGCATTTGGTATGGACATTTATCACACAACTGTTGTCATCATTGGTCACTCCAAATTTATGCATGTTGATGCTAAATTATATTTTTCCCAGTATTACTTTCTGTTTCACTGTCTTATTTTGGCAACTTGCCACTGAATGCTTGAGTTTATTGCACAGCTGTAGTGCATTGTGATGTACAGTGATTTCTTTGTAACCATCTCTTGGGTGTACCCTGATGGTGACCATGTAACCGCCATCAGTGTTGATGACAGTGAGTCCCCTCATGATCAGTAAATTGGTTGCCGATCACTAGGACATCTATTTGTAAACGGTTCCTAATTTAGCTAGAAGGACCACTTTCTCTACTACCTTCATCATTAACAGTTTGTTCATGCCTGTCTATTGACTGCACAAACATGAGTTTGCCTGTCTATCTCACATTCTTTCTCAAACATCTGTAGATACTCTTTTATTGAACTAGTGGAGAGTCTCAGTAAGCCTTTCTTGTTTGACTAGGTGTATGATCTGAAGGTCTTAGGTGTCTGGTACGTATGGAAAATACCTGATCTCTTCAGTTCCTTTGCCTGTACATGGCCACTGTTGGATATTCATTTGGTATGGTCATACCTGGCTGCTGTTTGAGATACAGTTTTTGTGGTTTTGTGTAGCTATCATTTGAGATTCATTTCCTGTATCATACCAGGCTATTGTCTGAGATTCAATTTCTGTGACCATACTTCTTTTGTAACAGATTTTACATTTTCAGTGCTAAGCTGTGTCTGCTGTTGGCTATCCATCCACAATTTATATTCTGTATGCTCAACCCAACTACTATTTGAAACTCTTCCATTACTTGTAATATTAGTGGCTGCTGTTGGAGACTTGCTACCATCTCATATGTTTGTGGCACAACCCAGATGTTACTTGTGACCTAGCCACTGCTTTTGATTTAATGCCATTTCCCGGCTCTGTCACTGACCTGACTAGTTTCTGCAGTTTCTGGCCATTATATCAGTATGCCATGTCTGTTTTAGACTGCCACACTTGCAGCCTCTGTGCTAGTGCCAGTTTGAGTTCAATCTGCTGCCCAGTACTTAATTAAGCATTTGTGTGGAATTGTATATGGATGTAGTACGTACTCTCTGCAGTAAGTTATGAAATAAATTGTTTACATCAGTTTGAAAGCTCTATCTTATCAAATATAATTAGAAACCACCAGAAACACTAGAAGAATGTCACGACATTTACTTGACCTCTTGCAATCGCAAATTGTGTGGCAGTTCATAAATCTACCTAGTTGCAGCGACTTTCATCTCCGGCAGTTAGTGTACCACACACACACACACACACACACACACACACACACACA
>Ga0209755_10008053_pt1 | contig 11338 bp, 8 predicted proteins | sample TergutCo191P1_FD_187301 | JGI IMG/M metagenome (GOLD analysis project Ga0209755, IMG submission 187301) | Cornitermes sp. P1 segment gut microbial communities from Petit-Saut dam, French Guiana - Co191P1 (SPAdes) (version 2) | ecosystem: Host-associated > Arthropoda: Insects > Digestive system >...
CTTAGTCCTGTTCAATACTTTCAGTGTGTACGTGACTTAACCTGGAACAGTCAAATAATTTATAAAATTTATATTTGTATTTTAGGGGTAGGAATGTTCAACTTCTTATGCTCTTTTTTTTTTTTTACATACATACCATGCATCTTGACACTATCAAAGTTTGTTTACCAACTGATGCACAACTGAACTGTCTTAAAAACAACTTTAAAATTCATGTTAAAATTGACATTAAAACAGCTCCAACATGTTTCGGTGTAATCACCATCATCGGGGAGTGCACTATTCGATCTTGCTCAAGTTGCATTTGTTAAAATAACCTGTGCCAGCATATGAACTTCTTCTGCTGGCATTAATATGAAGACCTCTTCAAATTAATGCCAGCAGAAGTAGTTCATATGCTGGTGCAGACTGTCACAAATAATTTGATCGTAACAACAACTTTAGAAGAGGCCATAGATGCTATTCTGCTACACTCTCCTACAGTAGAATCTGTTTTACAACGTTGAAGAGTGACGAAAGAGACTCTCTGTCAATATCTACATAACAATAGGGTCCCCATGAGTGCAACAGATAAAGGAACTCTGGTCAGAAGGATTCTTCACATGTGGGACTGTATTCCCCATGAGGAGTCTCCACCTGCGGTTCTACAAATGCAAAAACTTGGCATAGAGGCTAATGAAATGATGAACTAGCTTGTCAGTTTACAGTGTCATTTAGGAAGTGAACACTTTTGGCCGGACTGCAACCGATTAACATATGCGGGCACACTACCGAATTATCCATATCAATGTATTTCAATTGCTTATTTTAACAAATGCAACTTTAGCAAGAATGAATAGTGCGCTCCCCGATGATGGTGATTACACCGAAACATGTTGGAGCTGTTTTAATGTCAATTTTAACGTAAATTTTACATTGTTTTTAAGACAATTCAATTGTGCATCAGTTAGTAAACAAACTTTCTTATACTCTGTTACATGTGTGACTTATTTTTAAAGAGATCTGTAATCAATGTGCTACAGTTTCTGTTACCATTTTGTCACAGTTTGTAAATACTGCATTTATTCATGAAAGTTATTGTCCTCTTATGTCCGCAACTCAATGATGGGGGAAATTTGACAGTGACTCAAATACTATATATGTCTTGCATATGACATGGTGAATTATCTTAATGTACAGTTTTGATAAAATATCCATCTTGTATAACAACTGTGTGTCATCATCAGTTTTCTTCTACTCTGGAGTCAGTTTTATGTATTCTGTTAAGTTCTCATGATGGTATACAGTTATACTCATCGAATGTGGACTTCTTCCACTGTGTAATGTATTCAAATTACAAAAAATTGGCCTCAGGCTTGCTGCTGAAACATAATTTTATCACATAATTATAAACAATGTTTTACGATACAAACCTGAAGACAGGGGCTGATCCTGCCCCCAAAACTTGTTGTTGTATTTACTACATTAATTTGAATGCATTAGATGATGGAAAAAGCCATGAAGTTAATCACTACAGTTTAGTTTCACATGTTTGGCAAATAACATAATTCATCTATAGGATCTGCTGTGGTTTCTACTATTGTACCATGTGTACTTTCAACCATTCCACAATATAAACTGAAGTGTTTAAGTAGTTAAACACTAAGAACAAGAACTATAATCAACCATAAAAGTCCCCTGCAGGGCCAATGCAACTGAAATACAAGAAAATGTAAAGAGACCACTATCTACAGTATATTCAAGGTGGCACAAGTATGGCAGATTCATTAATAACAACACATTCAATACAATGGTGCATGCAGAATAAAAAGACATGGCAGTGAGAAAATTTGTGGAAAAGTCAACAAAAAAAGTACAAATGCTGTAATAGTGAAAAACATGGGTATGCACTCATAAACAGCACAATACATATTACTGCAGCTAGGAGACAAAAGCTGATAGGGAAAAGGATACACAAAAGGTTCCAAACAAACGTTGTAACAACACACACACAATTTTACCTCATACAACATAAAGATTGAAAGTACATGTTATAAATGGTAGAAATCTCAACAGATAATCTCCCAAAGATGTAAACCAGCTTTAGCATAGACAACAATAATGACGATATACTAGTGTGTCAAAATGCATATGTCACAATACTCTGTGATGCATAGTTGTGATAACAAATTGTTGGTATTTGATCAAAATATATTAAATCAACACAAAAATTCATAACACATTTTATGAAGCTGAACGTACACCTCAGCAATTATGTGGTCATTTAATCTTTGGCACTGACAGCCAACAATTTAGACGAGTGGAGGGTATACAAGGAGGATGTGCCCATAACCAGATAATGGCACTTAGAAACCTGTATTTTCAACAGGACTGTAGTATTTCTTGGGGTTGACACACTTGTGATGGTAATGGTGCATCACAGATTGAATGACTTTTTAATTTCCAAAGTGCTTATAGTAGGACACAAAAATTACTCAGTGGAAGACAAATGTTCAGTTTCTTCCCTACTTACATAATGGGAAATTTGAGAGAATACAGCATATAAAACATGAACTTGTGCAGAAACAATCTGAAAGCTAGTAACCAATACTATAAAAGAAAATCATTTACTCAACAGGCATATGTCACAGACAAAAGGATATCATACATCTGTAGTTTGAAATGCTTCTTAACTTGTCACGAAAAACAAGTTGCATCTTTCCATATCCTCAAGAATGTACATGAGGAGGGTCTTACAAATGGCCTGGTGTGTGCTGTCAACAACTCTGCATAAGATGTCACTTGTGGTGGAGGCTGACTGTATTTCTGAGTACGGATTGTGTAGCCTGGGATGCAATGCACCAACTTTGCACAGCACACATGTGCAAGATGTCCCCTGCACATTACTAGCCAGTGCAAGAGGTGTCAAGACAGTTCTCATATACTATACTGCTTTCATAATAACAAGTCTATGATAATTAATCCCTAAATCTTGTCTAGTCCATTTCTAATTTAGGCAAATGCAAACCACCAGTGTATAATTTTGATTCCTTCATTTTGTTCAGAGACAAAATAAGATCGTCCATTGTGATTGGTCGCAATGCATCATGGAATTCTTCTTCTGAATCACCTATTACAGTCAGTGATGATGACTGACTTGTTCCAGCTCCCCGTCTGAAGACAGAAAACCATGGCAAAAATAAATATCTGTTCATGGCAATAATGGCAAAAAAATATGAATGATCACATAAACCTTTGTGTAGTAATTGTGCTTAGAATAGACATAATATCATGGTACTTTCATCATGGGTCTTAAGTTTCTAACTAAGAATAATAACATTTGCTATGTATACTACAAGCAAATGTAATATTTCTCTTACTTGCCTCTGACTAGTTACAATATGGAAATCTATGAAATTTTTAAAAAGTTTCATTGTACATTTTACTTCCAAACAAATAAATGACATGGATGGAATTCAAAATGATAGGAGATGGTTTCTTTATCTTTGAAGAACAGTTAAAAATATGTTTTGAAGATGAAATCCTATAAGTTTCATGAGAAATGACATTGGTATATGGGTTTTAGGAGGGATTATACAATACGCATGATGGTATAAGGGAATTTTTCCTACCAGAAATCAGTCTAAAATAAATAAAAAATGACAACTGACTACATTCTGAATCATTAGTGGATACTAGCAATAACATAAGATATAACAGTAACAGTGACATACAAATCCACTTACCCTCTTTCAGATTCCACTTTCATGTAATCTCGAACCCTATACACCGAAGCATTGCGGCAAACTTCCCTTAGATCTGATCCTGAGAAATTTTCTGTCAGTTTTGCTATCCTACTAAGGTCCACATCTTCAGAAGTGGGTTCATTTTGAAGGATAAGACGCAAAATTTTTTGTCGCTGCGTCACATTCTACATCAAAATACAAAATGTAATACATCAGGCTGTTCAAGGAGATTCAGTCATTCAAACATACTGTACAAAACTGATGGGCACAATTAATGCATGAAGGAGTTCAAATGAAAAAATGTTTTTAGTTTTTGGTTCACTTAATGATGCCGTCAGTAACTTGAACTGTACAGCAATAAATGAAGACAACTGCTGTGCTATCAAATGCTTATATTACTTTAAAGCGAAAGTAACTTACCTAATATCTTGACACAGTCCCAAAGCCATGATGCCCTTTAGAAAACTTTATATCATACAGCATGCAGCCAATTTTGCATCCCTATCAGTATCAAAAGTGGATTCACTTGATGCACAATTTGGCAAGTGAGATGCATGTGTGAAACTTTCAATGGATGGTTTTTTGACTGCAGAAACCACTGACCAACAGGTCCGTGCCACAGCAAGTTGGCTCAAGCAGTAGTGTTTCTGATTTGTATTTATGAGGTTCTTGTTTTGAATCTTGGCCAAGACACCAACCATCCTGGCTGAGGGATTGTGTGGTCTTCCTCAGTCCCTTCAGGCAAATGCTGATACCATAACTTAAATTTTTAATTATTTCTGAACCACATACTAAGTTACACACCAGGCCTGACTTATCAATATGTGTGTATGCTGGATGCTATGTCATAATCAGAAACATGCTGCCACCAACATAGCAAAGTAACTGCTTCCTGTAATACATGTGTTTCACAATAAATTTTTTGGGTCCAAAGATTCCCAACAACCTGCTGATGAAAATAAAAGTAAATTTATCCACCCACATGCTTTCCTGCAGGCATCTTGAGTGTAACTTGCACAACAATGTTTTGGATAACAGTTGTACCAAAAAAACAACACACACATTTCATGTCCAATACACTTTTTCCATAAGTCTTATGGCTCTGAAAGGACTAAAGATCAGCACTTTTCAGGCTGTCATCTAAAAGCTCATGGAATCTGGATGCAGTAAGAAAAGTAAAGGTCCAATATTGTTACTCAAAGTTTACATTTCCTAATTTCTTTCCCTCTGTGCAGAACAGCTGCAACAATATGCAATGGAGAATTTAAATGACCATTGATTTTTGAAGTATACTTAAGAGCTTAGTAACTTTTGAAGAAGCAGAAAGAGATGTGAATGCAAGAGCCTAATTCCTACTGTGATGAATTTTTAAAACTTGTGCCAAGACGGTACAAATGTATCAATGTAGTTGGGAATTATTCTGGGGGGGGGGCTTCAATGGAATAAATTAGGTACATTTAACACTGTTAAGACTACTCATTTAATTATTATGACCTGGGGACTCTTACTGTCTCAACATCCTCTATAAATATATCAACTACAGTTTCCTATATAAAATTTTATGAATTCTGAAATAAAAGCAACAACTAGGCTGTGGAAGTTTAAATAACTTCTGGGCATATGAAATAAAGACCTGTAAATGTTCACAGTTAGTGAACTGTCAGTAAGAGTACCAGATAAACAAGCAGCATTTATGGGGAAGGTGTGCATGAAAGTTGTGGTATCATTTCAGACAAAATAAATCACTCAAGAACTCGACTAAATTACTGAAATCAGTACCATCATAATGGTCTCTCAAATTCAGCAATGTAATCCTACAAAAGGGGCAACAATTAATTCATTAAAAAAAAATTCAACATTCACAAGAAACTCACTGGTAAACCTATATGAAATGTTGCTGGCATTCTCCTAAGAATTGCTCTGTCAAGGTCCTGAGGTCTGTTTGTGGCTCCCATAACAATGACCGTGCAGTCTGGATCAGTGATAAGGCCATCCCACAATGACATAAACTGTGCCTTCATCATTGCAGTTGCCTCATGATCATGTGAGTTGCGATTTCTCAAGAATGAATCTGTAAAATATATTAGATATACAGAATAATTGCATCCTTTGAAAGTGTGACAAAGTTTAAATATTTGGGAACAACCCTAACATGTCAATATGTTACGACAAGATTAAGAGCAGACTGAACTATAGGAATGCCTGCTACCTTTCTGTCCAAAATCTTTTGTCTTCCCATTTGCTTTATAAAAATATAATGATTACAATATACTGAAATGTAATTGCTTACTGTTTTAGATGTGTGTATGAAACTTGGCCTCTCACATCAAGGGTAGATATAGGCTAAGGATGTTCATGAATACAGTGCTGAAGAAGATATTGGGTATTAAGAGGAACAAAGCGAACAGGGGACTATAGGAAACTGCATAATGATGACCTTCATAATCTGTACTCCTTACCAAACATTATCCAGGTGATGAAATTAAGAAGACTGATATACATAAAGCACGTGATACATGGAGAACAGGACAGGTGCATACAGGGTTTTGGTGGGGTAATCTGAAGCAAAGAAATCACTTGGAAGTCACAGGCATTGATGGGATGATAATATTAAGATGGTTCTTAAAGGAAGAGGATGGGAAGGTATGGTGTGGATTCATCTGGCTCAAAGATGGGATAAGTGTCAGGTTCTTGTTAACTTGCTAATAAGTGTTCCATAAAATGTGGGGAGACTAGCAAAGGAACTACTACCTCCTCAAAAACAACTCTGCTCTGTGGAATTAGTTACCTTAACAGGGTTAACTTACTGCCTCATAAATAAATACATCAACTTACCTATCTCATCAATAAAGATAATACATGGTTGCAACTTCACAGCCAGTGTGAAGACAGCTGCTGCCAATTTCTGACTTTCTCCATACCATTTGTCAGTGAGCATTGATACATCCAAGTTAATAAATCGTGTACGTGCTTCACTAGCCGTTGCTTTTGCTATCATGGTCTTCCCACAACCTGGGGGTCCATGCAATAGCACACCTATGAAATACAGCAACACTTTATCCGTGGAAATGTACATAACATACATAACAAGATGGGTGATGTACATATAATGTAACATGGAGGCATGTTCATACAACCATTGTTGCAGTTGAAAAGCAATAAGTATTACATATTCTGAGTGTGTGTTTGTAGCCTTAGGTACCCAGCATGCAATCCGTATGTGCCATATTGTCATCTGTGACCTGTCTAGCTCGATAACAATTTTCCACATTATCTCATAAATGGCAACAACTTAAAAAAATATATTTAATACAATGTGTGCTTTGATATTCTCTACAGCTTTTGTCTGAAACATCTCTCATTCTAAGAAGAATTCGGTGAAATATGATCAAAAATGTATATTGGTCTTCATGCAAAGTACCCATTATTTTGTAAGATTTTAATGAAACTTGAATTTTCTTTACAGACTTTTGAAAAGTTTCTCAAATATCAAATTTAATGAAAATATGTCCAGTGGGAGTCGAGTTTTTCAATGCAAACAAACTGACAGACATGCCAAAGCTAACAGCCACTTTTTGCAATTATGCGACTGTGCCTAAAAATGTGTCACACTGAATACAATATGTTAAAACATAGTTTATAGGCATTATGTACAAATTAAAAAAAGAATACCTTGTATTAAAGCCATGTCTGGAAGTCTGTCTGTGACCTAGTATGAGGGTCTAAATCACTGTATAAATTTTGTTGAAATTTAACACAGGGAAATTCCAGTGAAATTATTGCACAGTTCTTATTTCTGGTCATACTGATTCATAGTACAGCCTATTTCCTGTAACGCCTGAACTTCCCTTCTTCATGTAGTACACAAACTGTTTCACTAATGTTCTTGACATTTTATTTGGTAGACCTCCACCAAAAGTAATCCAGCAATTTGAATTTTCGGCCACAGTGATCCACAATAAAGCTCGGTTTACAGAAGGACACATATCAATTTTTCCAAGTACACCACAAACGCTTCTACATTTTGTTCAAATTTAATATTAGTGACTCCACTAATCTGTATTTCATTACTCGTTCAGAGTACGTACATACCTTTCGGAGGTTGTGTTAGGTGTGAATCAGCAAACAACTCCTTCTTCTGAATTGGTAAGATAACAGTCTCCCTCAACTCTTGAATCACATCATCCAAGCCAGCAATATCTGCCCATGATATAGGTATTGAAGATGGATCAACCAAATGTGCAGCAATCATCATCTCATACTCTGTTAACTACAAAACATTACTGTCCATCACATATTTAGTACAAACACATTATTCAGATTCAATCACTAACAAGTTTCTTCAAGGTAAATAGCTTCATATAATTCAGAAGTGATAGTTAAAACAAACATGATCTCAATACTTGGTAATGTATAATACTATTACAAACCTCTACTTTCAGTCTCTTACATTCAATTCCAAGACACCGTAACTTCTCATCAGCCTGAAAGAGATTAAAACTTCTGTAAATTAATGTAGCCACTGTATGCAATTATTCACCACAGCATGCTACAAAAATTAGCTGTCAAAGTGTTTCTACCTTCTTCACATTTCCAAAATTACAGTATATGTCAAGTGCTTGGTTACAAAGGTATACACATATACGCTATTAAATTTTATGCTATATTATGCTACAAGTAAGGTGATCACTTTCCCTATGGTTACTTTTAATCTGAAAAAAATATTCTTACATATTTCAGTCTTGAATGTAAGTAAATGCTAACTTTTGTGTCTAAGTTATGTCACAGATATGGATGTAAAACACCATACACTGTAGTGCTTTAATTTAGAAGAAAACCTCAGTTCAGTTTTCGGATTGATGGCTGGCTATTATTGTAAACTTTTCTTGGCTTCATTCAGTCTTGCCATGAAAAAATGGTGGAACCCAGTTATAATGTCATCGATGGGAATGTACAAGTTGTTTCATTATAAACACATAATGCTCTAAGCAAGGTGTATGCTAAAGTGAAGGAAAAATATTTCAGGACAAAATACAGGCCTGCAGGCATATTACTTAATGTAAATGCTATGATCTCTTTGGAATGTAAATTACAATTAAAATTCAGAAATAAAAATTACTCTTCTATGATTTTAAATTTCCATACAGGTTGAAACAAAACAATACCTTACCATAAAATTAAAATTTATTAAGAATTCATTTATCATGAAAAGAGGACTGGTACAATGTCACTTCTCTCCTGCTTAAAACACTCAAGCAGTGCCTCATCAATATCTCTTCATTCAGACTTTTGAGATCACATTATTCTCAATCCATTCTGTTCAAATATACTAACAATCTTGATTGTTTGTCCTAATTGTTTACATTGTAGAATTTAAAAGACTGAAAAACCAACACATTAGTTTTGTTTTTTGTTTTTTTTTATTTTCTATTTCTTTGATCACTCTAACTTCTTCTTGGAAGCTCAAAACCTTAAGTTGGTGAACACAGCCAAGTTATCAGTCTAACAGTCTTCCGTTAATTGCAGAAGTAGAAAAGTAGAGAAAGACGTTATGCACAAAGTGAATTACCATTACCATTACTGGAATTCACATAGTTACCAAACAGAGTTAGACAGCATTCCTTCTCAAGGACAAGGAGATGGTTGAATTCTCAGAGTAGTGTACTACTTGGAAAATTACACTGGAAGAGATGGCTAGCAATGTCATAGTATCTCAGGTAGATGCTCTTACATGTGTCACACTAAGCAAGGCAGAAAAATATGTGCCTTATTGGTAATTAGTTGGTACCACCAAATGTATAACATTATAGCTGAGGTGTCACACTCACCGAGGTTGTTATAACAGATTTCAATTGTACTTGGACATTACATTTTGTGCAGCAAAAACTTGTGCGTGGAGTCAGTTCTACTAATCTTGCTGAACACATAAGCTGAGAACTAATCATGCTGTTCTCTGCTCCACTTTATTCTCTGATAACAACGATTCTCTCTTTATTTAGTGAACACAACTAAATTCAACAATAATGGAAAATGGGATCAGGGTACTGCAGGTAGACCTATGATGAAGGTCTACTGCTTCCAGGTGGCCTGGATGGTCAGCTGAAGAGTGGTTACCTATCTATGTGAGAAGTTCTTGTGATACAAAGTGTACTACAGTATTCAATATGTATCAACATTTGAAGAACTTCAGACTTATCAGCTCAACTCATATTCTGCCATCCTTGCCTACTGCTGTAGACCACTTGTACAGGGTTAACCCACCTATGACTACGTAACATGACGCTAATGTAAAGCCAGTAAGACAAACATCTCTGTGAAATTCATCAAGTTGTGATATGTAACTTAAAAGTACCATGTACTATGTATCAGTGTATCTTTGCCTACTTACACTCTATAACATGAAACAACACAACTGTTAACAGTTAGTTCATATAAGACATCAGTATCAATGCTAAACATACACACAACTACATAATTCTAAACAGTATTTATAACATTTACAGTTTGGTTAGGTGGCTCAATGTGAGGCAATGCCATATCATAATCCCCTTCGCCCCACAAGAAAAAAATACCGACAAAATACATCTCCCCTGAAGCCAACTCTCCATGGACACACGCCTATAATCAATCAACTGGGTGCATAAGAACTGCTTTAAACAACACAAACACACCCTGTTTTACCTATTTTAACAACAATTTTAATTTGTTTTAACAATATATAAACCAACACTATGTTACAAGGAGAAGCTATCATATTAGCCGTAACATCAAGTGCTTTAACCTTTGCAGATAAACAGTTTATTGAGTATTTTATTAGTATTCTTTGAGACACCCGGACGATGGTCTCCAGCACGACCGAAACATGCTGATGATTATCAATATGTAACAAAATACATTTTACCAAAGAGCATTCTTTGATTTGCTATATATTACTACATCTCACCTTCTTTTTAGCGGATTTCTTTTGCTTGTTGGTGGGATCTAGTTGAGAAATCATCCACCTTACACTAAAAAACGTCACACCAGTCAAAACTGCAAGTCTAATAATTAAACCAATGACCTCCGAGTGAGAAATCGTTCGTGTATCAACCATATTTCCAACAGACTTTACTGTACGGAAAACTACATACAAAGAACATAAAAGCAATTTAACCCTCACACTCGGGCTATGTACACATTCCACCAAAAATAATAATATCCGACTATAACGATCCTCAGTACACTACTTGCCACAGATTATCTTGCCGCTTTAAGGCCTCTATACTAGATGTAGTGTGGTCTGCACGTAATGCAGCCCGTGAGTTCTTTCCATTTGATTGGGTGGAAAAAATATTTCCGGTTTCCGTAGCTGGTGTCATGGATTAGAGTTAAGATACGAAAGTCATTGATAACGGTTCAGCAAGGGGGTTGGGGGAAGGAGGAGATTGCATAACGAGTTGCTAAATGATTTGTACTCCTCACCCAATATTATGCGGGTGATAAAATCGAGAACGAGATGGGCTGGGCATGTGGCGCGTATGGGTGAAGAGAGAGGGGTGTACAGGGTCTTGCTGGGGAAACCGGAGGGAAGGAGACCAATGGGGAGACCTAGGCGTAGATGGGTGGATTATATT
>Ga0209755_10008054_pt1 | contig 11337 bp, 6 predicted proteins | sample TergutCo191P1_FD_187301 | JGI IMG/M metagenome (GOLD analysis project Ga0209755, IMG submission 187301) | Cornitermes sp. P1 segment gut microbial communities from Petit-Saut dam, French Guiana - Co191P1 (SPAdes) (version 2) | ecosystem: Host-associated > Arthropoda: Insects > Digestive system >...
AGTTACTTCCAGATCCCCCCCCCATCATCATACCAGCCATACCGCCGCCGGCACCGGCTTGGATAAGCAGGGTGTCGAAGCCCCTTATTTCCCTTTCGACTATTGTCTGGAACTGCCTAAGAACGGTCTCGGTGTACCGCAGGGGGGTTCCCACGGGAAGGGTCGCCCTTACCACCACATTGTCCTGCTCCTGCTGTGGCATGAATTCCCAGCCGATCCTGGGGATCATTATAACGCTTCCCACAAAAATGGCGAGTACCGCAATAACAACAATGGTTTTTTTGCGAAGGAATTTGTCAACAAGCCAACGGTAGCCGTTGTCAAGCCCCGTAAAGAAAGCCTCGAACTTTCCGTCTATTTTTGCCAAAACGCCTTTAAGCGGTTTCTGCTTCCTGGTAACCAGCGGCAGGTAGTGGCTTGCAAGCACCGGCACCAAAAACACCGCGGTAAAAAGGGAAATGCCCAACGAGATCGCGATGGTAAACGCCAGACCCGCGAAAAGCTCGCCGGCCAACTCCAGAAGGCCCTGGAACATTATTAAGGGAAGAAACACGCACAAGGTCGTCAACGTGGCAACCGTAATCGCCTTTATCATTTCCGTGGTGCCGAGTATCGCCGCGGGCTTTAGTTTCGCCCCTTTCTCCCGGTAACGGTAGATGTTTTCCAGAATGACAATGGAGTTGTCAATCAACAAGCCAATCCCCAAGACTAGACCCGCCATGGTCATAAGGTTCAGGGTAAGCCCCACGAAGTACATCAACATGAACGTAATCAAAACCGAAATTGGGATGGCCAAGCCGATTATGAACGTGGACTTGAACGAGCGCAGGAATAGGAAAAGGAAAACAATGGCGAAAAACGCCCCGGACACCGCGGTGTTCGTTACCTGCGAAAGCGAATTTTCAATTATGTCAGTGGTATTGAACAGTTCGGCTATGCTAATGTCGCCGGGCAGTTCCCTTTCTATTCTTTCAAGCCTGTTACGAAGTTCGGTAGCCGCCTGAATGGAATTCGCACCGCCCTGCCTCTGCACGCTTAGCAACACGGCTGGCTGGCCGTTCACCAAAACCAAGTTGGTCTCGTCGCGGTAGCATTCAAATACATCGGCGATGTCGCGAAGGAACACCCGACGCGGCGGCTCGAACTGGTGTCCGACAATGCCGCCGCCACGAAAGGAGACAACAGTGTTCCTAAGCTCGTCCAGCGACACGAATTCGCCCATCGTGGTAAGAATGTAGGACAGACCACCTTCGGTTATGGTTCCGACATTGGTCTGCATGTTTTGTATAAAAACCATTTGCTGGATTTCCGTCACGGTAAGGCCGTAGGCTTCTAACCTGTTCTGCGGAATTTCCACGCGAATGATTCGCTCCCTGCCGCCGCTTATCGATGCGGTCGCAATGCCCGGGGTCTGCTCTATCCGGGGGACAATGGTGTTGTCGGCTATTTCGCGCAGTTCCTCTGGGCTTCGGTTTCCCGTTACCATAAGGCCCATAATCGGGATCATCGCCGGGTCGAACTGGAAGAGCATCGGGGTTTCTGCGCCAGTGGGCAGGAAACGCCTTACCCGGTCCAGCACGTCCCGGACGGAAAGCGAGGTGTCGGACAGGTTAACCCCATAGGTAAATTCCATGAAAATTATGCTTACACCTATCGCCGACTGCGAGGTCATGGTTTCCAGGTTCGAGGTACCGGACAGCGCTGCCTCTAGAGTCCTGGTAACGGCTCGCTCGATTTCCTCCGGCCCCGCCCCCGGATAAACGGTGGCGACAACAAGAAACGGCGGCTCGATCTCCGGGTAGAGATCGACCGCAAGGTTTGCCATCGAAAAAATGCCCAGCCCGACAAGCAGGGTGAAAATAATGAAAACCGTGGTCGGTCGCGATACTACTGTTTTGACCATTGCTAACCGCCAATCGGCGCAAGCCGCTCGATAACGTTCACCCTTACACCGTCCTCCAGCAGGGTCTGACCCCGGGCAACGACTTCCTCATGCGGCTCAAGCCCGCTCTGAACTTCCAGCATCCCGTCAACAAGGATCCCTGGGACAATGTTGCGCCTTCGCGCCACGTTGTGCTCAGGGTTTTCCGGATCCTGCTCGACAACGTACACATACTGGTTTCCAAACCGCGTAATCATGGCCGAGGCCGGGATCTTGACGACATTTTCCTTGCGTTGGGTGATGAGCCGCACATTTGCGAACATCCCGGCCCTAAGCCTGTCGCCGGGCTGGTTCACCCTGACCCGGACTTCCATCGTCCGGGAAATCGGATCGATTGTCGGGGAAAGCTCGTAGATTCGACCGTGAAAGACCTCCCCCGGCCATGCGGCAAGGGTGATCTCCGCGGGAAGCCCCATCGACATCCGCGAGATAAAACGCTCCGCCACGAAAAGCCGGATTTCCAGCGTGTTGCCGCTGGCGACCCGGGCAACCGGCATCCCCGGGCCGATCGTCATGCCGACCTGAACCGGCAACATCACGATTGTCCCAGTGACCGGCGCGGTCACGGTGTTAAGCTGAAAGGTCATGCCCGGACGGGAAGGATCGACCGTCGCAATGGTCTGCCCCCTGTACACCCGCTGTCCTATGGTAACAAACACCTGCTCCACCCTGCCGGCAGCCTCGGGAACCGCATCGACCACGGAACTGGCGATAACGTCCCCGGAAAGACCGATAAAGTCCTGTATCGGGCCCTGTGCGGCGGCTATGGTGTTTACCGCAAAAACCGGAATGATAGGTTCGGTATCCCCCCCCCCCCCAAGAAGTCTTCTACCCCCATCTTCATCATCATTGCAGGCGGAAAATAAAAATCCAGCCAACAATGCGCACAATACCGGGAACAACGACTTTGCTTTCATAAAACGAACTCCTTTAGTTAAAATTTCCCGCGGAAGTCAGACTCCCGAATGGAATTCCCAATGCATACTCAAGGTCGATAAGACTGTTGAGATAATTGAACTGCTGCTCGTGCAACTGCACGCGGGCCTGCCGAAGGGACATCTCCGCGTTCTGCACCTGGAAAAGATCGATCAGCCCGGCGCTGTACGCCTGCTCCGTAAGGGCGAAGGATCGCTCTGCCAAAGCCACCGTCTGCTCCAGCGCATCCATGGTCAGCTTTATTCCCTCCAGCGTTAGCACGAGGTTGTGGATCTGAATCTCCGTCCCGCGGATCATCTGCGCAAGGCCGATGTTGGCAAGCCTGATTTGATCCTCCAGGTTCTGAAGGCCCTGACGCTCCGCGCTAAACGGCAAAAGCCCGTTCAGCCTGAAACCCACGGTAAACCTTAAAGCCCCGGACTGCTGGTTCCAGAAATCGCTGTCGGTCAGACTTTCACCCCAAAGTCCGGTAAAAGTCGGATCGGCGGTCCATCCCAACGAAAGAAACGGCGTGAACAACCCAAGCCTCATCGCCTGTCTGCCGCTTTCCATTACGAGTATGGTCTGCCTTAACTCCTGGATATTCAAGTTATCACCGGAGGCCCTGCGGATCAGTTCCGCGGTGTCAAAGGTAATGGGCGCAAGGGCCGTCTCGACGGGTATAAGCTCAAACTCGGTGTCGTGGGGCAGCCCCAAAAACATGGAAAACTGCATCATCAAAAGTCGAAGGCCAGCCTCGGCCTGATCGATGATGGGCCGCATGTTTTCCCTTGCAACCTGGGCCTGCAACAGGGTAAGCTCCGGAGCCAAGCCGGCGTTGAAATTCGCCTGGGCGATCTGCACTTGCCTGTCAACGTTTTCCAGACTCCCGTGAAGCAGGGCGATGTTCTCTTGTAATAGAAGAATGTTGTGATAGGCCCTGCGGATGTCCCGCTCAAGCTGCGCCCTAGCGTTCGCATAGGAGATAAGCCCCCTTTCGTGATCCAGGCGGAGCCTGTTCATGTCCTCGATCATGGCAAAGCTGAAGTTAAGGGTCGCGGAAAAGGATCCGGCCAGCAACCATTGGGGAGGGGCGGCCATTTCCATCGGAGGCATCCCAAACCCACCCAGCAGCTCGTTGATCAGATCGCCCATCCCCGCGGGGGCCGTGTTCAGCCGCATCAACGAGCCGGACACCATCATCTCTGGCAGGAACTGGTTCCACGCAAGGTTCGACGCCCTCTGCGTTATGCCCGTGCTTATCCGCGCCGATTCCAGGCTAAGGTTGTTTCTGATCGCCAGATCAACCGCTTCGGCCGGGCTGATTCTCAACGGCTCCGCCTGGGCAAACGGCGAGCCATGTAACAGCATCCAAACCACCAGCAACGCTTTCAGGGATCGTGTAATCGTGTTAAACCTCAAAAAAAAACGCATACTTTAAATCCCCTGACACCCGACACCATTTTTGGCCATCGCATAATGATACATGTTTTATCCCCTTCAAAGCAATGTGGTTACAATTGACGCTGTCCCCCGTACTGCAAGATAAAGCGGGGGGCTAAACATGAGTTAAACCAAAGGTAAAATATTGGTAAACACGAGGCCCCACAATCACAATCCACTGAATAAACAAACAGAATGGGGGAAAGGCAACATTTGAAAATCTATCCAAAAGGCTTGTACTTCACCCCCACATCATACACATCCACCCCCTCGCGCTTTTTCAAAAAACGCACAACCGCGGACGTGCCAGGCAACGCCGCCGTTTCGATGACGCACTTCAGAATGTAGTTTGTCAAGACAAGACTAAGAAACGCTTCCCAACGGAACACGCCCAGAAGGGTCGCGACCGTTACGAAAACCAGACTGTCCAGAAGTTGGCCCACCAGAGTGGAAGCCAAGGCCCTGGCCCAAAACATTCGCCCTTTCATAAGCACCTTGATCCGCGAAATCAGAATGGAGTTGCTGAATCCGCCGATCAGGTATCCGGAAAGGCTGGCCAGAACAAGACCTATCATTCCGCCGAACATGGCCTGGAACGAATCGCTGCCGGTCCAAGACCCGTACGCATAGCCAGCCCAGACTTCCCAGCCGCCATAGCTGGGAAGAATCCAGAGCACGAACAAAAACAACGCGGAAAACGCAAGCAGGGCGAAACCCGTCCAGATCGCCTTGCGCGAGGCCCTAAAGCCGTAGACCTCGGTAAGAACGTCCCCCAGAACGTAGGCAAAAGGGAAAAGCAGGGTTCCGCCGTCAAAGTACAGGGCTATTCCGAAAACGGAAAAGCCCGTGTCAACAAACTTTGCCGAGGACGCGATGTTGCTCAAGACAAGGATGACGACGAATGCCGCCATCGCTATGTCAAAATACCTGAACGCCCCCCCCGCGCTGTCCGATCTTACGCCCACTTAATAAGTCCGGGCTGGTACGGGTGGACCAGCGCCTCATGCTTGGGCAGGATCCTGACCGTATGGCCCTGAAAGCCGGTGTCAACGCATTCCACTTTCACATGGTAGATGTTAAGGCCGTCTTTAGAGCCTTCCCACTTCATTTCCGCCCGGCGGGCATCGACAATCTCGTTGTTCTGGTTCGACATCCTGCCGTGGTACAGTTCCACCAGCAAATCGTCCGGGGACATGCTGGCAAGATCGATATGCGCGGTAACATGCAACGAATCCCCCCGTTGCATCACCGGTTTGGTGTTGGCCTCGACCTTTGCGATGTTTATGCCGGCCCACGCATCCCGCAGCTTCTCGAAATAGGCCGCTAGGGATTTGGTCTCGGCGTAGTCGCTTTTAAGCTGCCTGCGGTAGTTCTTTAGCGCGGGGAAGTAGAACTGCTCGGAGTAGTCCAGAAGCATCCGGTGGCTGGACATGGACTGACCGATCTGGCTCATGCAGTCCTTCATCCTCTTGATCCACTCGCGGGGCAGGCCGTCCCGACCGCGCTGGTAGAACAATGGGATTATGTCTCTTTCCAGAAGATCGTACAGGGCCTTGCTTTCTATATCGTCCTGCAGCCATTCGTCGTGGTACTCCTCGCCGTGGCCGATTGCCCAGCCGACTTCGGGGGCATATGCTTCATCCCACCAACCGTCAAGTATGGAACAGTTAAGAACGCCGTTCATCGCAGCCTTCATACCGCTGGTGCCGGATGCCTCCATCGGACGCCGCGGGGTGTTGAGCCACACGTCCGCGCCCGAGGTAAGGTACTTGCCGACCGTCATGTCGTAATTCTCGACGAACACGATGCGGCTGCTCACGTCGAACTTTTCGGCGAAGTGGACAATCTCGCGGATCAGCTCCTTGCCAGGCATGTCGTGGGGATGGGCCTTGCCCGCAAAAATAAGCTGAACCGGATGGTCGTTGTTTTTGACCAGCCGCAGGAGGCGTTCCGGGTCGCGCAACAGCAGATTGCCGCGTTTGTAGGTGGCGAAACGGCGGGCAAAACACAGTGTCAGGGCGTAGGGCGACAGAGCATCCTCCGCTTGGCGAATTCGCCGCTCCACCGAGCCGGTGCGCTTGTACTGCTCGCGCACGCGTTCCCGGACAAACGCCACAAGCCGCTCGCGGCGGCGTTCGTGCGTTCGCCACAGTTCTTCGTCGCTGATCCGCTCCATGCGGTTCCAGATGGTAAGCTCCGTGGGTTTGTCCTCGAAATGGGGGCCGAAGTAGCGATCCAGAAGTTCCAACATGCCGGACGAAATCCAAGTGCGCGTGTGCACGCCGTTGGTAACGTGGGCGATTGGTATCTCGTTTATCGGAAGTCCCGGCCAGATGCCCTTCCACATATCGCGGGAAACCACTCCGTGCAGTTTGGCGACGCCGTTGGCATAAGCCGCCAGTTTGATCGCCAGAACCGTAAGGCAGAAGGTCTCCTTGTCGTCGCTGACGTTCACCCGGCCAAGGCCAAGGAAGTCATTCCAGGATATGCCCAGAATCTGCGGCCAGGCGCGGAAGTACTTTTCTATCAGGCTGATGTCGAAACGCTCGTTGCCCGCCGGAACCGGGGTATGGGTGGTGAAAATGTTGGTCGGCCAGACCGCTTCCTTGGCCTCCTCGAAGGAAAAGCCCTTTTCGGTCATGATCTCGCGGATGCGCTCAAGACCAAGGAATGCCGCGTGCCCCTCGTTCATGTGGGTAACCGCGGGGTTGATCCCCAGTGCGCGCAAAGCGCGGATGCCGCCTATGCCAAGCAGAATCTCCTGCTGAATCCGCGTCTCCTTGTCGCCGCCGTACAGCGACGCGGTTATGTTGCGGATATGCGGGGTGTTTTCTTCGATGTTCGTATCCAGCAGGTAGAGCGAGGAGCGGCCAACTTTGACCTCCCACACCTGCGCCACCACCTGTTGGCCCGCCATGTCCACGGAAATCTTGAGCGGCTGCCCGTCCTTGCCTTCCTTGCGCTCCACCGGCATGTTGTACCAGTCGTTTTCCGGGTAGCTTTCCTGCTGAAAGCCGTCCGCATTGAGCATCTGCTTGAAGTACCCCTGTCGGTACAGCAGCCCTATGCCCACCAGCGGAAGCCCCATGTCGGATGCGGTCTTCATATGGTCGCCGGACAGAATCCCCAAGCCGCCCGAGTATATGGGAAGCGAGGAATCCATGCCGTATTCCATCGAGAAATAGGCGACAACGTCCTTGTGGCTGCCCTTGTACCAAGTCTCGCCCTTCTTGTAGCTCTGGAAGTGGTCGTACACCTCTTTGAGCGCGGCGAGGTAGGAATCGTCCTTGGCCACCTGCTCCAGCCGCTTTTGGCTGACCATCCCCAAAGTCCGAATCGGGCTCTGCTGGGACTGCATCCAAACATCATAATCCAGCCTGACGAAAAGCTGAACCGCGTCATAATTCCAAGAAAGCCATAAGTTACGGGCGATCTCGCCCAAGGGCTTTAAGGGGGCCGGAAGTTTCGGCTTAACCGTGTATGTGGATATGTTCATATGGAATATTTTAAGCCTTGCATGTGCGCCATGTCAATGTGGAAACAAAGAATTTTTTGCCGGAAATTGTCGAGTTCCTGGTTTATGTTTGTGGACACTGAGCGACAGATTGCGATACGAAGCTCGTGATTAAGGAGGATTATAGGAGAAAACCTTTCGAAATGACCAAGGGAAGCACTGATTAAATCCAATGGGGATGCGGCATCTACGATGCCGGAATCAGTGCTACTTAACCGCATCTGCGCCATGCAGATGCAGGGGAACCGCTGAATTCCGCTTTAATCAGCGGTTCCCTAGGGGCCATTATGCGTACTACGGAATAAGTCTCAACTTCGCAGCTTGGCCGCGGCTTCGGCCATACGCCGCGCGTCTTCCTTGACTTGCCCGGTGATCTCGTTCACCTGTGCGATGGTTTGCATTATCCGCGTGCTTCCCGCACTTTGTTCCTCCATGGCGCGAGTGATCTCGCCCTCCTGTTGCACAACGGTTTTGACACCGCCGTCTATCGCCTCGAACCTGTCGAGAACGCCGTCGGTCGAACGCGTTATCTTGTCAATCGAACCTTTGATCTTTTTCAACGCCGTGCCTATCGTTTTCGACTGCTCGCCCGCGGATTCCGCCAGCTTGCGGATTTCGTTGGCGACAACGGCGAAACCGCGGCCCGAATCCCCGGCGTGCGCAGCTTCTATCGCAGCGTTCATCGACAACAGGTTAGTTTGGCTCGCGATGTTTTTCATCACCGAGTTGATTTCCAAAAGCGACTCGGACTCGCGGGATATTTCCTTTATGTCCGCGGCCACGCCGCCAAGCCCCGATCGCCCGTCGGTGGACGCTTCCTGCAACGCCTTCACGCTTTCGGCGTTCCTCGCCAACGTTCCGCCCACCGTCCTGGCCCCGACGATCATCTCCTCGATTGCCGAGGCCGATTCCGCGATGGCCGCGGACTGCGACTCGAGCTGGCCGTTCAGCTTTTCCATCATCGCGCTCACCTGTTCCTGCGCCCGCGCCTCTGCGTCCTTGCTCTCGCGCTCGCCGCGCAGATCGCGGCCGTAGGCTATGACGATGTTCCTGTCGCCGACCGTTATGCGGCGCATGGTCTCCTCGACCGGGAGCGGACTCCCGTCCCTGCGGCGGTACATCCATTCGAAGGAATGGCCGCCGTCCCTGAAAGCCTTGGCGAGTGCGCCGGCCCTTTTGCGGATCGAGTCCGAGCCGTCCGGCTGAAGCGGCGGAAGAAAATCGCGGTACCTATTGACGAAATCGCTTCTGTCGGCCACGCCGAACATGCTTTCTGCGACCTTGTTGGCGTCAAGAATGCCGCCATTCTCGTCGATCAGCATACAGAGCATCGGCGACGAGTCCAGAACGGCTTGCGTCCTTTCCTTCGCCATTCCATCGCTTTTTTGTTTGGCTATGGAGTCGCGCATGTCCTTAAGGAACCCCACGACATGCTGTTCGCCGTTGTACATGATCAAGGCCGCGGTCACGTCGGTGGGGATATCCTCGCCGTCGGTCGCCTTGCCCCACCATTCGAAAGTCGCAACCCCGTTTTTGAAAACCTTCCCGAAAGCCTCAGACACCAAATCGAGCGACTTCTGGCCGCCGGGCTGGAATTCGGGGGTCAGTTCGAAAAGCCGACTGTAGTATTCCTCGCGCGATGAGAACTTGTACAGCCGCACGGCCTCATCGTTGCAGTAAACGTACTTGGCCTCTTTGGTCATCATGTAAATCCCCATCGGAACCCTGTCCATGACGGCGCGAAGCCCCGCACTGTAGCCGCTTCTTTCTATATTACCATCGCGTCGCCGGCCGATAAACGCCGCGAATGCGAACACGCCGATGGCGACCGGTGCGAAGATCGCCGCGGCCACCCCCGCATTCGGCGCAAGTGCGAACGCCACCAAAAAGGCGGCAAACGTAACCGCAGCCCCAATCGCGGCGACCACCGGCCACCCTAATCCCACTTTTCCAGCCTGTTCCGCCTGCATCGCCACGTCCATTACTGTGCCTCCATGAAAAATCGATATGCGTGACCAAGCCGCGCAAGTATGAAGATGTTCGACAGTGTATCGAAAAAAGACCGTATTCGTCAAGCGATACTCGCAATTCAAGACAATATTCGCATCAGCTGGGATAGCTGCGTTTTCCATCGCTTGCTCTTGATGTTTTTGCCTGAAGTTGCTACCATTCAACAATGAGCATGTGTTGCTTTGATTCGCAAAAAGTAAAGCCTGCGCATGCGACATCGGCGATCGAGCGTCGGGCAGTCGGGCAGTCGGGCAGTCGGGCAGTCGGGCAGTCGGGCAGTCGGGCAGTCGGGCAGTCGGGCAGTCGGGCAGTCGGGCAAGTATACACATGTTGTGCTAATTGTGTCAACAATCTAACAGGCCGTAAGTTTTTTCTCTCACGGGTATATGGCAGGGGAACCCCTGCTTTTTATATCGCATCGCCGTTCTTGTGAACGGGGTAATCTTTGCGATAGCCCGCACTTGAGGAAAACAGGGGCAGGTGTCGCACAAAAGGAGTTCTCTATGAAGAACGTACAGACATTGCGACGAATGGCCGGGCTGGCCGCCATCGTTGCGCTAATCGGGCTTGTGGCCGCGTCTTGCGACAATGCGACCACGACTAACATCAACAACGGCAACAACCAAACCAGACAGGCCATAACGGTGCAAATCGCCGAGGGCGTTACGATGACGATGAACTGGATAGAAGCCGGCACCTTCACGAGGGGCGGGCAGCATGGTGAGCTTGGTGCAACGCCGGTACATCAAGTAACGCTTACCCGCGACTTCTACATGGGCATACACCCTGTAACGCGGGAGCAGTTCCATGCGGTGATGAACGCAAACCCTAGCGGCTCTGGCGGTACCCTTGCCCCAGGAGAAGTGCAGGAAAGGCGGCCTGTGGATACCATGAACTGGTACCACGCCATAGCGTTCGCCAACAGGCTTAGCATAATGCAGGAGCTTACCCCCGTGTACTACATACCTGGCATGGATTGGGAAACATTGACGTTTGCAGACGTGCCTACAAGCTGGAATGCGACTTGGAATGCGGTTGAGGCGAACTGGGATGCCAGCGGCTTCCGCTTAGCGACCGATGCTGAATGGGAGTTCGCTGCTCGCGCCGGTACGACGACGCAGTGGAGCTTTGGCGACACGGACGCCGACATCGATTATTACGCATGGACGGACAGAAACTCCGGCGGCAGGACGCACCAGGTGGGACAGCTAAGGCCGAACGCCTGGGGGCTATACGACATGCACGGGAACGTTTGGGAGTGGGTATGGGACAGGTTTGGTATGCATCCCAGTACGGCTCAGACGGATCCCACGGGGCCGGCTGCTAATACCTTCCGCGTGCTTCGCGGCGGGGGTTGGGGCAGTACGCCCGAGTACGCTCGGTCGGCGTTTCGTAACGTCTTCGATTCCGGCGTTCGGGACACCGTTTTCGGCTTCCGGGTTGTGCGCCCCTGAGTTCTGCGGCTCAGTTTCGAAGGGCTGGCAACGTAGCGCCGCCGCCCGCCTCTGGCGGG
>Ga0209755_10008055_pt1 | contig 11337 bp, 9 predicted proteins | sample TergutCo191P1_FD_187301 | JGI IMG/M metagenome (GOLD analysis project Ga0209755, IMG submission 187301) | Cornitermes sp. P1 segment gut microbial communities from Petit-Saut dam, French Guiana - Co191P1 (SPAdes) (version 2) | ecosystem: Host-associated > Arthropoda: Insects > Digestive system >...
GTGTTGTGCGCAAGTTGTAATTTCCTGCGCGCTTCCTGATTCCATTGCAAGACCGCTGTACATTACCATGATGTGGTCAGAGATTTCCGCTACAAGATCGATGTCGTGGCTGATAAAAATTATCGATATGTTTCTTGTGCGGCGCAATGTTTTTAAAAGTTCCACAATTTGTTTTTGAATCGTAAGATCAAGCGCTGTTGTCGGCTCGTCGGCAATTAAAAGTTCGCAACCTTGCGCCAGAGCGAGCGCGATACCGATGCGCTGTAACTGCCCGCCTGAAAATTGATGCGGAAAATTGGAAAGCCTTTCCATTCCGTTATCAAGACCTGTTTCTTCCAGCAATGCAACGGCGCGTTTTGCCGCTTCTTCTTTGGTGATTTCCGGTTCTGAGTTTCTGAATGTTTCCAAAAACACGCTTCCCATATTTTGAAGCGGATCAAAAGAACGCCCCGGTTCCTGAAATATCATTCCGATTTTTTTTCCGCGATATTCGCGTAATGCGTTTTTATTAAACCGCGCTTCTTTGCCGAGGACTGTAAGTTCTTTGCCTTCATAACAAATTGAACCGCTGACGCTTGCGTTTTTCGGCAGTAATCCCGGAATCGCTAAAGTGCTAACGCTTTTTCCAGATCCGCTCTCGCCGACTATACCTAGCGTTTCACCTTTTTTCAAACTGAAAGAAAGCCCGCGTACAGCGTAAATATTTGTGAGCATTTTGCCTCGGATAATCGTGAATGTTACGTGAAGATTGTTAATTGCCAGCAGAGACATGGAACCGGGGACTGTCGGCTGAAGCGAATTATCTCTGTTCTCTATTCCTTTTTCTCTTTTCCCTTTTCTTTGTAATGTATGATACGGATCAAAATAGTCGCGTAACGCATCGCCGATAAAGTTAAACGCAAGAGTTACACCTAACAAAAACCAAACAGGGCTTAACAGCCATGGGAAAGCTTGTAAGTTTGAAAGCGTTGAAAGGTCACGCTTGATAAGAGAACCCCAACTGACTGCAGGGTCTGTGATTCCTAAACCAAGATAAGAAAGAACGGTCTCTGTCATGATAAAACCAGGGATACTTAACGCCACACTTACAATAAGAAGGCTTGATATTTGCGGGATAATATGTTTAAAAATTATCGTTACAGAAGGAATCATTTCCAATCTTGCGTTAAGCACAAATTCTTCCCGTTTGATCGAATGAACCATTCCACGTATCATTCGCGCAGATCCAGGCCAGCCGACAAGTGACAGTATGATCGTTATCATCATATATGATTGAGCCGGATCCATGTTAGATGTCATGAGTGAGCGCAGGAAAAGTATCAAATAGAGTGTTGGGATTAACATTAAAAATTCTGATGTTCTCATGATTGACCAGTCTGCGAATCCGCCGAAGAAACCTGAGACTCCTCCTGCAAGCCCTGCCAGCGCCAGAGAGATAAAAGTCGCTACAAAGCCGATGGTGAGCGAGACGCGGGAGCCGTAAACTATACGCGAAAAAAGGCATCTGCCGAGGTTATCTGTCCCCATTAAAAAGATGGGGTAATCGCCTGTTGCGGTTGTAAAAAAGTGCCTTTGTATAGGGATTAATCCCCATAAATAGTATTGTTCGCCTTTACCTAATAATTGAATTGATGAATAACGATCCCGCACTCTTGCATATGTCCATGACACTGTGTTTGTTATGCGCCATTCCTGCGCTTGTAATTTTCCTTTGTATAAACGGACATTAGGCGGATGATAACTTTTATCTGGAAAAGAAGTGTTAGGTGAAAATGGAGCGAAGAATTCTGCAAAGAGCATTATAAGGTAGAGGATTGTAAGACAAAGAAAAGAGATTAAGGCTATAGGGCGTGTTTTTAAGTAAATAAAAAACTTTTTCATCGCTTACTCTTTTCCGTATCTGATACGGGGATCGACCAGTGCAAGTATGATGTCGGCTAATGCCATGCCGACTAAAACAAGGAACGAAATAAACATTATGTTTGCAAGTACAAGATTTATATCTTGCTGTATTACAGCTTCATACATCAATCTGCCGATGCCGGGATATGCAAAAATTATTTCCAGTATTAAAGAGCCTGAAAATAAACCGGCTAATAAATTCGCGCTGCTTGTGATGTAAGGGTTTAGCGTATTGCGAAAAGCGTGCGCAAAATATACGCGCCATTCTGTAATCCCGCGGGAACGCAAACTTGTGATGTAAGGCTGCCCCAGTTGATCTAACATAGTTGCGCGTATCATTCGCAAAGAACCGCCGATCCCGCCTAAAAATGCAGATAACAGCGGTAAAAAAATGTGATGCATATAAGAGAAAACAAATTTTACCGGCGCTTCAGAGAAAGGAAAAGAAGGATAAGCTGTAACAGGAAAAAGACCTGATACAGAAGCGAAAAGCTGCAGAAGTATCAATAATAAAAGCCCCGGAAATGCATGAAGAACAAGCGCGAAAAAAGTTACTGCATAGTCCGCTCTTGTCCCTGCTTTGGTGGAAAAATATACACCTAACGTAAAAGAAAAAATTGTAATAAAAACAAGCGAGATTAAATTTAATACAAGTGAATTAATTATCCGCGTAGAAATTAAAAATGAAACAGGCGCTCTTGAAATTAAACTTACTCCCAAATCCTGATGAACAATTACGCGGTTTAGCCATTTAAAATATTGCATATAAAAAGGCTGATCAAGTCCCAGTTCCGCTCTGCGCGCTTGAAGCTGATCTGCGCTCATCATCTGCCAATTTTGCCCGGCTCTCCCCTGATTCTCGCTGAAAATTTGCTGCATCATAATTTGATCGACTATATCGCCTGGCGCAAGAGCCATCAATCCGAAAACCGCAAGCCCCAACAAGAAGAGCATGATCGTCATTGTTAACAGCCTGTTTACGATGTAAGAAAGAAGGGGGAAACGGCGTTTGAAAGCATAGAAAGGTTTTAAAATAATATTTGTTATTCTGCTGACTAGTTTAGGTAAACCTTTTTTCATTTTTCCTCCCTGTTTATTTTAAATGTTGTGAGGATATTAAGTCAAGATTTTATTATTTTTTTGTTTTTCAAACACCAATCGCTTTTAAAATAATCCGCTTCTGTTCATCGTATACAGAGTTTGTAAAATCTGCATCGCGTATTTCTTGCTGTTCTAAGGAACCGTGCGGATAATTTTGATGCGCAGGCTGTAACGGAAGCTGCGCCGCTTTGCTGTTCGCTTTAAGTACATCAATCTTATGTGTGATGATTCCCGGTTTACCGTTTAAAATGTAAACCGTATCTGATAAAGCAAGCGCTTCTTCAACATCATGAGTAATGAAAATAGTGGAAATTTGCATCTGCTTCGCAATATCAGCATACCACATCTGCATTTTGCGGCGTGTAATTGCGTCTAACGCAGAAAAAGGTTCGTCAAGTAAAATAACTTGTTTGTTGACTTTATTTATACCGGAAGCTTCACCTCTTTGAGATTCGCTGTAAGTAATGTTGCTTGGCCTGCTGGAAGTTAAACAAGTGCGGAGAAGCGCGGCACGCTGGCGCATTCCTCCTGAAAGTTCGCAGGGATATTTTTTTTCGTAACCGTCAAGCCCGAACATATGAAAAAAATTCTGCGCATATTCGCGTGCCGTATTTTTTTTCTCTCCGCGGATCACAAACGGCAGTATCACATTATCCAGCACTGTCCTATATTCCAGAAGCAAATCTTTTTGCAGCATATAACTGACTTTTCCGCTTACGCCTGTGATATCTTCGTCATTCAAAAAAACTTTTCCCGCATCAGGTTTCTCTACGCCTGCAAGCACATTAAAAAGAGTGGTTTTCCCCACACCTGAAGGTCCTAAAAGAGAAATGAATCCTCCTTCAAGAAGTTCAAGATTAATGTTTTCAACTACAGGTTTGTTGTTGTAGTTTTTAGTGATGTTTTCGCAGTAAAACTTACGGCAAATACTCATTTGTAAATCCGCCTGAGCCGATGTCTTTTTCTAAAAGACCTTGTTCAAACATCCAGTGATAAAAACCGCCCCACCTTGCCGGATCGATTTCACCCCAGCGGTTTGCGTCTCCTTGATAACGGGTTTGCAAATATTGCTGGCTTTGTATGACAAGAGCGCGATCCAATTCCGGCGCGTGACGCAATAAAATTTCTGCCGCTTCTTTAGGATTTTCTATTGCGAATGAATAGCCCTTGCTGACCGCTGCAAGAAATTTTTTCGTAGTTTGCGGATTGGCGGCGGCCCACTTTGTACTTGCAACAAGTACGGGTGTATAAAAATCAAGTTTGCTGTCGATGGTTCCTAAATCTAAATAGTTTATTTCCACTCCGCTCACCTCTGCGGCGACTCCGTCCCAAGCATAATAAATCCAAATAGAATCGACATCTGTTTGCAAGGCGGAAAACGCATCTGTCGCAAAGTTGGGAATCATTTGCACTGTGTTAAAATCGCCGCCGTCTTTTTCTACAATGTGACGTACTACCGCTGTCACAAGCGGCGTTTCCCATGACGCAAATTTCCTGCCTGCAAGGTCTGCGGGTCTTTGAATACCGCTTTCTTTCAGCGACATAATCCCTGAAGTATTGTGACTGATTATCGCCGCAACCGCTGTTACAGGCAGCGCGTCATGTTTCTTTGCGATAGCAGGCCCCATCGATTCTTGAAAACTGACTGCAAACTCCGCTTTCCCGGACGCAACCAATACAAGCGCTTCATCTTCAGGCGGTTGTGTAATTGTTACGTGCAAACCTTCCTGTTCAAACCAGCCTTTATCCAGAGCGATAAACATACCGGTATGGTTAGTGTTTGGTGTCCAGTCAAGTAAAACGCGGATAGTGTTTTCATTTTTACTGCAAGCGATAAAAAACAATGAAATTATCGCGCTTGTAAACAAAACAATTTTTTTCATAATAATTCTCCTTAAATTAAAATTTATAATTTACAGCAGAGTTAAACAGAGTGTTTGGAAATCAAAGCGATCACTCTGTATTTCTCTGCGGTTAAATTTCTTCTTTTTTATTCCTCCAAGGCATAGCTTTCTTCTCTATTAACGTAACAACCTGTATCAAAATTAAACTTAAAACAGAAACTAAAATAATCACCGCGAACATTTTATCAAATGAATATGATCGTCTGACGCGGATCATGTAAACGCCAAGCCCTGCATCTCCGCCGAGCCATTCTGCAACAACCGCGCCTATTATCGAATAAGATGCGGCTATTTTTAAACCGGAAAAAAAAGCAGGAAGGCTTTGCGGAATTTTTATGTAGCAGTATAACTGCCATTTTTTTGCACCCATTGACTGAAGCAAACGTAATGCGTCATTGTCAGCGGAAGCGAATGCGCCTAACAACCCGATTGTTACCGGAAAAAAACATGTAAGAAAGACGAGCGTTATCTTCGGGGCAAAGCCGTAGCCCATCCACAAAATTAAAAGAGGCGCGATTGCGATTACAGGCATGGTTTGCGTTAACAGTAAAATCGGTGTTACCGACTGTCTGATATATTTATTTGAATCCATTATGACAGCAAGTATAAAAGCTGATGTTACTGCAATTGAAAGCCCTGCCATCGCTTCCATCAATGTGTAAAATAAATGTTTCATAAGAAGGGGAAAATCCGCGATAAACGCTTCCGTTACGCGCAATGGGCTTGGCAGCATATAAGGCGGGATAATCCTGCTCATGCTTAACAACTGCCATAAAAGAAGGATAACAGCTATCGGAAAAAACGGCAGTAAATTATATTTTTTAATTGTGTTTGCTGATTTTTTCATCTATAGACCATGTTCCGCCGTTTGGGTTATACGCAACTTTTATATACGTTAAAAGACTTGCCGCCCCTTCTCTGATACAAATCAACTGGCATTCTTTTGCTATATCCATCAGCTTTTCAAAATCGCCTTCGATTACTGTTTCAAAAGGCCCTACAACTGATTTTAAACCTGTGCTTTTTATGTATTCGATAACTTTATCTACTATCCTTAACACTTCGTCTCCTGTGACGGATTGCGGCAGTGTTTGAATAGCGATACTCGCTTCCGGGCGTTTCATAATTTCTCCTTGAGAAAAATCCGAATGATTTTTCTTATTAAAATATTTCCTGATAAAGCGCGGGGTAAAAAAAAGCCTCCGCAGGATTTACCCGCGAAGGCGTTTATCTGTCATCAATATAGATGGCTTAAAACATTTCCCTCCGCCGGTATTATCCGGATCAGGTGCGCCTGACAGATCAAACGGTCAGACAAGGGTTCCGGGCTAACGCCCGATCTCAGCCGGATAAACCAGCACCCCGATTTTTTATAAATCTATAAGATAGAAGAATAAATGTCAATAGCAAATTTTTTAGTAAAAAATATGTTAAGTTGAAATTCTATATAGGAAAATTACGAATTTTAACATTTAATTTCTTTATTCCGCAATTTTTAATGGCTTGACAGCTCATTTTTTTCATAATATCCTAAAATAAAAGTAAATAACTAAATTAAGGGAGTAAAATTATGAAAAAAGTAGGAATTATTGTATTGGCAGTATTAATATTACTGTCAGCGGGATGCAGCAGAGGAGGGAAATCCCAAAGAGCTGTAGAATCATTTGATCTCGCATTAGTAACCGATCTTGGCACGATTGATGATAAATCATTCAATCAAGGTTCATGGGAAGGATTAGTGAAATATGCAAGGGAAAACGGTATTAGCCATAAATATTATCAACCGTCAGAACAGAGTAATGACGCTTATTTAACGACTATCGATCTTGCAGTCCGCGGCGGCGCAAAAATAGTTGTTACCCCCGGCTTCCTTTTTGAAGTGCCGGTTTTTGTCGCTCAGGACAGGTATCCTAATGTAAATTTCATTCTTGTTGACGGAGTGCCTCACAACGCGGATTATTCAACTTTTAAAACAGGGAAAAATTCTGTAGGCGTTCTTTATGCTGAAGATCAAGCGGGATTCCTTGCAGGATATGCCGCGGTAAAAGACGGTAACAGAAGGCTCGGTTTTGTCGGCGGAATGGCTGTCCCTGCGGTAGTGCGTTTCGGCTGCGGTTTTGTTCAGGGCGCGGAATACGCCGCCAATGAATTGGGCTTAGCAGCAGATTCGGTAACTGTAAACTACCATTATACAGGCGTATTTGAAGCAAGGCCGGAAATCCAAACTCTTGCCGCTTCGTGGTTCAACAGCGGAGTGGATGTAATCTTTGCTTGCGGCGGCGCAATCGGCAACTCGGTCATGGCGGCGGCGGAACAAACCGGTAAAAAAGTTATCGGCGTTGACGTTGATCAATCAGGTGAATCTCCGACCGTTATTACTTCTGCAATGAAAGGTTTGCAGGTTTCTGTTTATGATTGTATTAAAGCGTATTATCAGGGCAGATTCCCGGGCGGCGAAACTTTAGTTTTTACAGCTACCAACGACGGTGTCGGGCTTCCGATGAATACATCAAAATTCCAAACATTCAGGATGTCTGATTATATCGCTATTTTCAAACACTTAGTTGACGGCGAAATACCCAGAATATTAGAAATAGATCAAGCCGGAAGCCCCAAGGTGGTTCCTGTTAGAATAGTAAGAGTGACAGAAATTTAATTTCACAGCATGGATTACCTCATTGAAATGACCGGGATTACGAAAGTATTTCCCGGCATTGTCGCCAACGATGACGTTACGCTGCAACTGAAAAAAGGTGAAATCCATGCGCTGTTAGGTGAAAACGGAGCGGGTAAATCTACCCTTATGAGTATCCTTTTCGGCTTATATCAAGCCGAAAAGGGTGTAATTAAAAAAAACGGCGAAGAGGTTCGGATACACGGGCCTAACGATGCAAAAAAGCTGGGAATCGGAATGGTTCATCAGCATTTTAAATTAGTGCATAATTTTACTGTTCTTGAAAATATTATTCTGGGTGTGGAAACTGTCAAATACGGAATGTTAAAACTTGACAATGCTCACAATCAGGTAATGGAATTATCAAAAAAATATAAATTAGAAATTGATCCCGACGCTTACATTACCGATATTACTGTCGGAATGCAGCAGAGGGTTGAAATATTAAAAATGCTTTATCGTGAAAATGATATTTTAATCTTTGATGAGCCGACTGCCGTATTAACGCCTCAGGAAATTGATGAGTTAATGCACATAATGAAAAATCTTGTAGCGGAAGGCAAATCGATTCTTTTTATTACGCATAAGTTAGACGAAATTAAAGCTGTCGCCGACCGCTGCACTGTTTTACGCAAAGGGCAGTGCATAGGAACTGTTGATGTCGCTTCAGTCTCCAAAGAAGAATTATCTGAAATGATGGTCGGCAGAAAGGTTAGCTTTTTAATTGAAAAGACGCAGAAGCAGCCGGGAGATATTATCCTTAAAGTTGAAAACCTGACTGTCAAAAGTAAATCCCACAGCAAGGCGCTTGTAAACGATGTCAGTTTTGAAATCCGTGCCGGAGAAATTGTCTGCATAGCGGGGATAGACGGTAACGGGCAGCAGGAACTTGTTTATACCCTTGCAGGAATGTTAGAGCCTGACGGCGGGCGTGTTTTCTTTGAAGAAAAAGAAATTACACGTAACGATATACGTTCAAGAGGGCTTGCGCATATCCCTGAAGACAGGCACAGGCACGCTCTTGTTTTGGATTATAATCTTGCTTTCAATCTTGTACTTCAAAATTATTATACTTCAAGTTTTCAAAAACACGGTTTTCTTAACTTTGATAAAATTTATAAATTTGCAGATAACTTAATTAATAGTTTTGATATTCGAAGCGGGCAGGGGGCGCATACCATCACTCGCAGTATGTCGGGCGGCAATCAGCAGAAAGCGATTATTGCGCGCGAAATTTCAAGAGGTTCCCCTCTTTTAATTGCTGTTCAGCCGACAAGAGGGCTTGATGTCGGTGCTTGCGAATACATTCACAAGCAGTTAGTGGCGGAACGCGACAAGGGAAGAGGCGTATTGCTTGTTTCTTTAGAACTCGATGAAGTAATGGATGTCAGTGACAGAATCCTTGTTATTTACGAAGGAAAAATTGTCGCTAATGTCAAACCGGAAGAAGTGAGTTTTAAAGAACTGGGGCTTTACATGGCAGGTTCTTCGCAACAGGAAACGGTAGCATGAAATTATTAAAAAAAGGTTTTCAGCAAATTAATAATAAATTACCTGATTTGATAAACAAATACGGCGTGTTAGACGCTTTATCATCTGTAACAGCGATCATCGTCGGTCTTATCGCAGGATTAATAATTTTATTTATCAGTAACGCTTCGCAAGCTTTATACGGTTTTGAAGCGATAATAACAAGCGGTTTTTCCAATTTAAATGATCTTGGGCAGGTTTTATATTTTGCAACACCGATTATTTTGACAGGTCTTTCTGTCGGGTTTTCCGCAAAGACAGGTCTATTTAATATCGGAGCGTCAGGACAGTTTATGGTCGGCGCTTATGCGGCAGTTTTAGTCGGTGTAAAATGCGGTTTTCTTCCGGGGCATCTTCTTTGGATTGCGGCGCTTTTAGCGGCTTTAATTGCAGGCGCGCTCTGGGGGGCAATTCCGGGAATTTTTAAAGCGTTTTTTAATGTGAACGAAGTTATCTCCTGCATAATGACAAATTATATCGGTACATATTTAGTAAATTATCTTGTAACAAAAACAGTTTTTGATTCGCTTAGAAATCAAAGTTTGCGCGTAATGGAACATGCTAATATTCCCAAGATGGGAATGGATAAAATTTTCAGAGACGGGTTTATTGTATCAAGTGTGAATGCGGGAATCATTATTGCGATTCTTTTTGCAATATTAATTTTTATTATTCTTGAAAAAACTTCATTCGGTTATGAGCTAAAAGCCTGCGGTTTTAACCGCGAAGCGGCGCGTTATGCGGGCATCAACGAAAAACGGAGCATCATTCTCAGCATGACGATTGCAGGCGCTCTTGCAGGATTAGGCGGCGCTTTGTTGTTCCTTGCAGGATCGGGTAACGGTATAAGGGTGGTTGATATACTTGCACAAGAAGGTTTTAACGGCATACCTGTCGCGCTTTTAGGCCTTAACAATCCGATTGGGATTATTTTTTCAGGGATGTTAATTGCATATCTTAATGTGGGCGGTTTTAAAATGCAATTATATGATTTCGCTCCGCAGGTTATAGAAATAATTATCGCCGTCATCATTTATTTTAGCGCGTTTTCGCTTCTTGTAAGAGATTTTATCGCTTCGATCATAAAAAGAAAAAGAGGTGAGTTATGAGCCTTATTTATTTTCTTGTTCAGCAAACCATGTTTTTCTCAATCCCTCTTTTGATAGTTGCTCTCGGCGGTATGTTTTCAGAACGGTCAGGTGTTATCAATATCGCTCTTGAAGGCATAATGGTCATGGGCGCTTTTGCAGGTATACTTTTTATAAATGTTGTTCAGGCCTTTATTCCGGGGCAGCCGGTATTATTGCTTGCGGTACTTGTTTCTATGTTTGCGGGCATTGCAGTTTCCCTCCTTCACGCTTATGCTTCCATTAATTTAAAAGCAAATCAAATAATCAGCGGTACAGCGATAAATATGCTTGCCCCTGCTGTCGCAATCTACATCGCCAGAATGATTCGCACTGTTCAGCAAATCCCGTTTAAAAACGAATTCCGTATTGACAAAGTACCGCTGTTAGGTGACATTCCTTTCCTTGGGCCTTTGCTTTTTAAAAACACATATATAACTACATACTTGGGTTTTTTAATTCTTGCATTATCTGTTGTGATACTTTACAAAACTCGTTTCGGTTTGCGTCTTCGCGCCTGCGGCGAACATCCGCAAGCCGCAGATTCTGCCGGTATCAATGTTTACGCTATGCGCTACGCGGGCGTAATGATCTCAGGCGCTCTTGCTGGCTTAGGCGGTCTTGTGTTTGTTATTCCGACATCTACGCAGTTTAACGCGGAAGTCTCAGGTTACGGCTTTTTGGCTTTAGCGGTATTGATTTTCGGTCAATGGAAACCGGGGCGCATACTTGCCGCCGCATTTTTCTTCGGTTTAATGAAAGCGATTTCTTCTTCATATTCAGGTATCGAGTTTATGAGAACAATTCCCATTCCAAGTTATGTTTACAAAATGATACCCTACATCGCAACCTTGATAGTTCTTGCTTTCAGTTCAAAGTCTTCGCAAGCGCCCAGAGCGGAAGGTATCCCTTATGATAAGGGAAGAAGGTAGGTAGTATGGAAAAACAGTATCATATCGGTTTTGATGACTCTCACGGAGCGTTATACGCAATATTGCCGGGAGACCCCGGTCGTGTTGAAAAAATAGCCGCTTATCTTGATAATCCGCGTTTTTTTTGCCAGAACCGCGAGTATACAACTTGGTTAGGTGAAATTGAC
>Ga0209755_10008056_pt1 | contig 11336 bp, 9 predicted proteins | sample TergutCo191P1_FD_187301 | JGI IMG/M metagenome (GOLD analysis project Ga0209755, IMG submission 187301) | Cornitermes sp. P1 segment gut microbial communities from Petit-Saut dam, French Guiana - Co191P1 (SPAdes) (version 2) | ecosystem: Host-associated > Arthropoda: Insects > Digestive system >...
CGAAGTATCTTAGTTTCGTGTAAAGGTGAGTCACATCTGCAATTTCGACAATGTATCCCATCATATGCTTTTTATTTCCAACTTCATGAATTCGCTGCATAAAGTGAGATTCAGTATTTTCATCGGCGTTAATAATAATTACGTCGCTGCTGTGTCTTGAAACTCTGCCGGAAGTAGCTTTCAGGACACGCTTTAAATAGTTTGAATAGTTTTCTTTGTAAGTGGGCCTCGGAAGCAGGTTGCTTTCAGTCCAGTCTCTGCGATTCCAGTCTAAAATAAGTTGTTTTTTGTTTAACACCAATACTGTCGTACTCAGACCTTTCATAACAAACTCACGAGATGTGACAATTACATCGGAAGCAGGCATGATAGAAATTGAATCGTGCAGTGGATATATAAAAGTTATCAGAGCAATAGGTACTGCTATAGGCACTATCACATGGAGGAACACTCCGTCGGGTGTGATGTTTTCCACAAGTCCAAATGACCAAAGTATGAAGCCCACAATCAGTACTGTATGTGAAATTACGCTTGATAGAATAGAGCGTGTAGACCTCCTTGCTCGCGGAGGCATTTGGTAAAACACATTAAAGCATAATAGGTATGAGTTTATAAAAGAAATGACGGCATACAGGAAAAAATAATATAATACCCAGCCTTCGGCAATGTTATCGGAAACTCCTGCGTGTATAAATGTATTGTAGAAGCGCAATGCGAGAACGGCAACGATTGTGATAGGAACCGCAATGTAAAATATCGCAGACATCACCCGAACCGGCTTGTATGAAACCTGCTTGTGGATATGCATAACCAGAAGCGCCGGAATCGGAACAAACAAGATAAGCCTTAGAGTGTTGTAGAAGTCTATTGTGAACTGCTGATTCGAATAGAGCGCAAAAAGAGATGAAATTGACCAAAGTAACACTAGTAGGCTGATAAAAATAAGATAATGACTGTTCCATTTTTTGCGCGCAAATTTGACAATTGATACTATAAAAAAAGCGAAACACATAAGTCCAAGCAACCAATATGCAACCACACTTAACAGCATTTCCTCGAAAACCAAAACATCAATTCGCCTATTTAATTCAATTAAATCATCGCTAAGTACCATTATAATGCCCATTCCTTTCGAAGTTATTCATGCATAAAATGACATCTTCCTTCACTAATCACAAGTAGTGCAGTGCTATGTTATCACATTTTCATTTATTTTACAACATAAAAATCACAAAAAGTCACGCATTTTCTCGCTTTAACATATGGTGTGACACGTCTCTTGCATCCGGCTTGTATTTCTGTTAAAATGTTAATTATGAGTGATAGGAAAAGAAGAATCGAAATAATTGATGCTGTCCGTGGCTTTGCCGTAGTGATGATGGTCGCGCACCACGCTCTTTACAACTCTGCCGCATTTTTGGGTGCACCATGGTGGGTATACAGAAACCCGGTGTTTGATATTTTACAGCCCTTTTTTGTAGGCTTATTTGTGTTAGTTTCTGGTATATCATCACGTTTTTCCAGAGGCAACATTGAGCGTGGAGCAATCTGCATAGTGTTCGCTGTAATAATCACGTATGTGACAACACGCATGGAAATGCCCATAACTTTCGGAATTCTGCATAAACTTGGGTTACTCATGATGTTTTACGGGCTTACGAGAAAATTTTGGGATAAGCTACCTGAAAAAGTTGCTCCGGCAGTATATGTGACCCTGGTTCTATCAACCATTGCAGCAAGGATATTTTTATCGCCCACATCAGATAATCTCGTAATAAGGGACTTATTGTCAGTACTCGGATGGCATCAGTCCGGTTTTGTGAGCTTTGACTATCAACCAATACTTCCGGGAATCTTCATATTCCTCTTAGGCACATGGACAGGAAAATATGTAAAAGAAGAAAAGTTCCCTAAATGGTTCTATGAGAAAAAGTTCCCCGTGTTTCCTATAATTGGAAGAAACGCCCTAGCTGTATATATAATTCATCAACCAATTTTATTTAGTATCACAATGCTCATTGCACATTTGATGTCATTGTGATAGAATACCATGTGATGTGGTGTACATAGTTGGTTTCTGTCTTATAGCGTAACGAAAAGGAATGGTCATAAATATGATAAAAATCGCCATACTCGGCTACGGTGTCGTTGGCTCAGGTGTTGTCAGCGTTCTTGAAAGAAACAGAGAACTAATCACACAAAATGCGGGGCAAGAGATACAGGTCAAATACATACTCGATATCAGAGATTTTTCAGATAGCCCACACCATGCATTATTTGCGAAAGATTTCGACAAAATCGTAAATGATCCTGAAGTGAAAATAATCGTTGAAGTGATTGGGGGAACAAGTGCGGCTCTTGACTACACGCGCAAAAGTTTAGCTGCAGGCAAAAGTGTAATAAGCTCAAATAAAGAACTCGTCGCAGAGTATGGCAATGAACTGATGAACATAGCTGCTGAAAAAGGAGTAAACTATCTTTTTGAGGCAAGCGTGGGTGGGGCAATCCCAATCATAAGACCATTGGTACAGTGCATGACGGCAAACATCATAAGCGAAATATACGGCATACTCAATGGCACAACAAACTACATTCTCACAAGCATGGAGAAAAATGGCGCACGATACAGTGCCGCACTCGTTGAAGCACAAAAAAAAGGATATGCGGAAAGCGATCCAACTTCCGATGTGGAGGGACACGATACATGCCGCAAGATATGCATACTCTCATCAATAGCCTTTGGCAAACACATACACCCGCAGTATGTCCAAACGCAAGGAATTAAAGAAATTGAAGTAGCCGACATACATATGTCCAAATCTCTCGGCTATAAAATAAAACTGCTCGGCAGATCTCGCTTGACGGGCGACAAAATCTTGGTGTTCGTCTCCCCTCACTTGGTCAGTGATCACAGTGTATTTTCCGGCATAGACGATGTGATGAATGCGGCAGTTATCAGAGGCAACGCATCGGGTGATATAGTCCTATGCGGAGCGGGGGCAGGTAAACTCCCCACAGCAAGTGCGGTTGTAGCAGACATAATTGATGCAGTGCGTCATATGCACTCCCGCAGATGGATTGGTTGGACAGAGGGTGGTAAGGAAAACCTTGGCGACCATCGATTACTTGAATCTGCATGGTACATCAGAACAAATGCCCCAAAAGAGAAAATTAAACGCGAGTTCGGAGCTGTAATACTGGCACCTACCGATCAGAATAACCCCACCGAAACCGCCTTTATAACCTCTGTAATAAACGAAAATAAACTGGATTACCTGCTCAGCCGTGATATTACGGCATTATCAAAGTTTCGCATTCTTGGAGATTACTAAATATCGGGAGAGACCATTAAATGGCACTTATTGTCAAAAAATTTGGAGGAAGTTCACTTGCTAACGCTGAGTGCCTGAAGCGAGTTGCCCTGACTATAGCAAAGGCGTACTCAGAAGGAAATAGTGTCGTTGTGGTTCTTTCAGCACAATCCGACACAACAGACGACCTCATAGAAAAAGCAAAAGAAATAAATGATAATCCCTCAAAGCGCGAGATGGACGTACTCCTCTCCACGGGAGAACAGGCTTCCGCTGCTCTCATGGCAATGACACTTGACGCAATGGGATTGCCTGCTGTGTCGCTTACCGGTTGGCAGATAGGCATGAACACAGACTCCGACTATGGCAGTGCAAGGATTAAGTCAGTTGCAACAGAGCGCATGAAGGCAGAACTTGACCGCCGAAGAATAGTTCTTGTTGCAGGATTTCAAGGGGTAAACAAATTTGACGACATTACGACAATAGGACGAGGCGGTTCAGATACAACAGCGGTCGCAGTTGCAGTGACATTAAATGCAGATCTCTGCCAGATATACACCGATGTTGAGGGGGTATATACAGCAGACCCAAGGCTCGTCAGTAATGCAAGAAAACTCGACGAAATAACTTATGATGAAATGATAGAACTCGCATCACTCGGCGCACAGGTGCTTCACAGCCGCAGCGTTGAGATGGCAAAGCGTTACGGGATAGAAATGGAAGTGCTTTCAAGCATTGTAGATAGACCCGGTACAAAAGTCAAGGGAGTAAATAGAGTGGAACACACGAAAATAAGCGGAGTAGCGAAAGATACAAGCATTGCAATAATATCAATAGTCGGGGTCAGAGATGAGCCCGGCGTAGCATTTAAGATATTCAGAGTCATCGCAAATGCTAAAAAAAATATTGACATCATTTTGCAATCGGTCAACCACAACAATCAAAATGACATTAGCTTCACAGTGGCGACAGACGATTTAGATGCAGTTGTTGAAGTTTTGGAGAATAACAAGTCTGTAATAGGGTTTACCGAAATAAAAGCAAGCGACAATGTCGCTAAGGTGAGCATCGTCGGCGCAGGAATGATGTCAGCACCCGGAATTGCCGCTACTATGTTTGAAGCACTTTATGATGTGAAAATTAATATATCTATGATAGCCACAAGCGAAATAAAGATTACGGTGCTTGTAAATGAAAACGATGCAGACAGAGCAGTTACAGCACTGCATGAAAAGTTTTTTGACTAGGTGAAACTGCGAAAGGATTTCCTTACTCGCCCAGTGATATGCCCAGCAAACGCGCTTGTTTTAAGACTTCATTGTCTTGTGGAATCATTCTAAGTTTTCCTGCAACTTCACTAAGCGGAATAGCTCCAATGGAATTCCCTTGCAGAGCTACCATGCAGCCAAACTTGCGCTTTAACACAAGCTCACCTGCCATGGCACCCAGTCGAGAACAAAATACTCTATCCGCAGGAGTTGGATCGCCGCCACGCTGAAAATGCCCGGGAATGACAAGCCTTACATCCTGTTTAAGCTTCTCATCAATACGGCGCACAAGTTCCATGCCGGGAGAAATATCACTCACTTTTCGTTCTTTCTTCTTGGGCTGTCCGATAGAATCTTTGGTTACAGCACCTTCTGCAATAGCAATTATAGAGAAGTTTTTTCCGATTTGATTTCGTTGTTCGATAACTTCAAGCACGCGCTCAAATGTATAGGGGATTTCAGGCAACAAAATAACGTCAGCACCTCCTGCAATACCTGCATAAAGTGCAACCCATCCCGCTTTACGTCCCATCAGCTCGCAGACAAAGATACGCCCATGTGCTGCGGCAGTTGAATGAAGCGTGTCAAGCACATCAGTAGCCTTAGCCACTGCACTGTCAAACCCAAAGGAATAATCAGTTCCATGCAAATCATTGTCGATGGTTTTAGGTAAAGTGACAATATTAATTCCATACTGGCTAAGTGCATATGCAGTCTTGTGAGTGCCGTTGCCTCCCAGAATGACCAAAGCATCGAGGCATTCACTGTGATAATTTTTGACCATGGTCGTCAGCCTGTCGACATCACTGCTGTCATCAGGATCACGAATAGTTTTGAACGGCTGGCGTGAAGTACCTAAAATTGTACCCCCTTCGCGCAGGATTCCCGAAAACTCGCTGATATCCATTTTTCGCCAATTGCAGTCAATTAGTCCACGATACCCTCCCTGAATACCATAAATTTCGACATAGGGAACCGCGCCAAACAGTGTCTTTGCAACACCTCGTAGTGCCGCATTTAAGCCTTGGCAATCTCCGCCACTTGTAAGAAAACCTATTTTCATGATAAAATCCCCTTCGACTGTATTGTAATAGTGTGATAGATGTTAACAATGTATCACTTAATAATAGATATTCTATCTAAAAGAAGTAAAAAGCGCAAGTGTTTTTTGTTTTCAATTTGTTCATGAATAGGCGGGTGCCTATATTATAAAATAGTAACAGCAAAAAGAATAAAATGGAGGATGGTTAATAAGATGTCAAAAAAAGTTCTAATAGTTGAAGATGACGACAATATCGCTGAATTATTGCGCCTATATCTTGAAAAAGACGGATTCACAGTAGAGATAGCGGATAATGGAGCAAAGGGGATAAGTGCATTTAAGTCATTTAACCCAAACCTTGTTTTGCTCGACATCATGATGCCGGTACTCGATGGTTGGGCAGTTTGCAGAGAAATCAGAGCCCTATCAAACGTGCCAATCATTATGCTTACAGCAAAGGGTGAGACAATTGATAAGGTCACCGGTCTTGAAATGGGTGCCGACGACTATATCGTCAAGCCATTTGAAGTCGGCGAACTGATGGCACGCATACACGCTGTTATGCGCCGCTACGAAGTCACAGAGGAACCCGGTGAAAAGAGGCTTACTTTCGACAATCTTATCATCGACATGGATTCCTTTGAACTCCTTGTCAAAGGTCAACGTATGGATGCTCCGCCAAAGGAAATGGAACTCCTATTCCACCTCGCCTCGTCGCCAAACAGAGTCTACACAAGAAATCAGCTTCTCGACGAAGTTTGGGGTTTTGATTACTTTGGTGACTCGCGTACGGTTGATGTGCATATAAAGCGAATCCGCGAAAAGCTTGAAGGCATTAGTGAAAAATGGTCACTCAAAACCGTTTGGGGCGTGGGCTACAAATTTGAAGTGTCCGCAAATTAATGCAATAACTCTTATGCAACATAATTTAATTGTCTGCGTTTAAAATCGGATTAGCTTTATTTAGCAACCCCATTTTTATGTCAATACATTCAAGAGGTATGCCCGGCATGAGAAAAAGCATTTATTTTAGGATATTTTTAGCTACTGCACTTATCGTATTCATAAGCTTTTCGCTTCTGGGTGGACTTTTTATTGCGTTGAGCTACAATCGCACACACAACGAAAACAGGACTTTAATGTTTTCCACATTACGGGAGACTACAGTCTATATTAGAGAGCAGGTTCACCATCATGGAATTCAAATTGATGATGACAGCATGGATTCTTGGCTCACAATGACTGCCGGGGTGACGGGCTTTGACCTGCTTATTACTGATGCTTTTGGTACCGTAATTGCGTGTTCGGAGATTTTTCCGCATCATATAGGCATGAGCTTGCCCTATTATCTGTTAGACTTTGCAAACCTAAGTGAATATGAAGTTATCCGCTCGGAAATGGGAGAACTGTATACTCGCACAAGGCAAGTAGCGGCAATACCTATCATGCTTACCGAAAATGATAATCTCGAAGTTTTCGGCTATTTGTTCGTAACAAGTGATTTGCAAGCATTTAGGCAACAGTGGCTCAGTATCTCCGGTGGTTTTGTGTCAATCGCACTTGGAGTAATGATTCTTGCCTTTCTTGTCTCATTCATAGCTGCAAAAAAGCAAACAGAGCCGCTTATTGAAATGGCTAATGCCGCTCTGCGTTTTGCGCGCGGTGAGTTTGAAGAACGTGTCAAGGACACAGGAAGAGATGATGAGATAGGTCAACTCACTCACGCTTTTAACGCCATGGCGGAGTCACTTGAAAATTCTGAAAAGCATAAACGTGAGCTCATAACAAACCTGTCTCATGAGCTTAAAACACCTATGACTGTCATCACGGGCTTCGCAGAAGGACTCCTTGATGGCACTTTGCCTCGCAAAGACGATACGCGTTACTTGGGTGTTATTTCATCTGAAACAAGAAGAATGACAAGGCTCGTGAGAAGTATGCTTGAGGTTTCTACGCTCGAATCAGCTGCACCAAGTGCATTAGCAGAGTCAAGTTTTGACGTTGCAGAAGTTGTGCGTATAGCTCTACTCAGTCTTGGGGGCAAAATAGAATCAAAAAAGTTGGACGTTCAAGCGGATTTGCCCGATCATGACAAAGATCTGATGGCAAACGGCGACAAAGATGCAATAACTCAAGTAGTCTACAATCTCATAGATAACGCAATCAAGTTCTCTGTCGATGGCGGAGTTCTAGACTTAAAAGTCAGGCAACAAGACGGAAGAATACATATATCTGTTACAAATAAAGGCGAGACAATCTCAAAAGAAGATCTCCCGCACATTTTTAACAGATTTTATAAAGCCGATAAATCCCGCAGTTCGGACAAGGAAGGCGTGGGGCTAGGGCTATACATAGTAAAGCAAATACTCGACAATCACAAGGTAGATATAACAGCAACAAGTAAAGACAGTACGACAACGTTCAATTTTTCACTGAAAAAACATAGGGGCAATGAGGGTTAGTCGCGACCAAACACATTGGTCATAACCATACCTCCAATAATCACAATCCCACCGATAATTGTGAACGCTGAAAGAGTTTCTCCGAGCCAGAAAAACCCTAGCAGTGATGAGATAAATGGAATCAAGTACGTAAAGACGGTCACATGGGCTGTCTTTTTTGCTTTTGACAAAGCGTATCCCCAGGCAAGGTATGAGAGTGCAGCCGGAAAAATCCCCATAAATAAAACAACGGCATTGGCAAAGAACGTCGCACCCGAAATTTCAGAGATAGCCTCAGGCAAAAAAAACAACATGCCGAGTGAACCAAAAATGATAGTGTATGTGGTAGCTTCAAGAGCAGTATACTTTCGTGTAAGTCCACGCATGACAGCACTGTAGATGCCGCTACAAATCGCTGCGAGGATAATTAAAACCATACCGGAATTTAAGGCAAAATCTGTGACCTCAGTGAGGGTAATTGCCGCAAGACCAACAAAACTAACAAACACGCCTACCCAACAAATAGCCTTGACCTTTTCTTTTAGAAATATACGGACTAAAATCATTGTGAAAATAGGCGATGATGCTACAACAAAACTGGTAACTCCCGCTTGAAGAGTCACAGAGGCAAAATTAAAGAGCAATGAATATAAAAAAACCCCCGAAATCCCACTTATAGCAAACATTGGCAAGTCGCGGAGTTTAGGCAGGCGGATTTTTCTAATTATCCCAACAATGCTTAAGGTTAAAGAAGCTGTTACAAATCTTAGTGTCATGAGCGAAACCGGGCCATAGTACTGCAAAGCATACCTAGTGCCCGGAAACGCCGAAGCCCATAAAAATATGGCGAGCAGTGCCGATAAATATATGAGCGATTGTTTTGATTGGTTTATTTCATGGTTGTTTTCCATTACCCCTTACGTCCGATTGCACGCTTCGCCGCTTCAACAATGTCCGCAGCGGTCAGTTCGTACTCAGCACGTAAGAAGTCCTCAGTGCCAACTTGACCGAAACGGTCTTTAACGCCGACCATCTCTATCGGCACAGGACGTATATGAGCTGCAGCCTCGGAAATTGCGCTACCAAGACCACCGACGACATTGTGGTTTTCGGCTGTGACAAAGGCTCCTGTAATGCGGGCACAGTTGTCTATAAGTTCAGTGTCTATTGGTTTCCAAGTGAACATATCGACAATTCGAGCAGAGATACTGTCAACTTGTAGAATAGAGGCAGCTTTTAAAGCTTCATGAACCATGATACCACTGGCAAAAATAGTAACATCAGTGCCGTCGATTAAAGTATTGCCTCTGCCTATATGGAATTTTGATCCTTCTTTATAAACAGAAACTGCATTTTTGCGCGCCATGCGGATATAAAACACGCCATGAATTTCTGCAAGCTGTCTTACTATATCTTCTAATATTACATTATCAGCAGGTTCTATGAGGTTGATTTCAGGTATAGAGCGCAGCGTCCCCATATCTTCAAAAGGCATGTGAGTTCCGCCATTATAAGCTGCGGTAACCCCGGGATCAGAGCCGAGAATGCGTACATTTTGCTTGGCATATGCGGCAGAAATCATAATCTGGTCGCATACTCTGCGCGAGGCAAAGCATCCAAATGAATGTGCAAACGGAATCTTGCCCATCGCTGAAAGTCCTGAAGCTACGCCAATCATGTTCGCCTCAGCAACGCCGCAGTTAAATGCTCTATCCGGAAAACGCTGGAAAAATGGCTTCATGCCTGATGAACTTACGAGATCAGCGTCTAAAGCAATAATATCGTCATTAACTAGTGCAAGCTCAATAAGTGTGTCACAATAGACCTCACGCATCATCTTGGGGTCTTTCTCAAAAACATCATGTATAGTAAACATATTATGTACTCCCCCTTAATCTTTCTGCTTTGCGAGTTCGCGAACTTCTGCGAGTTTTAATTCCGCCTTCTCAATTGCACCATCTATTTGCTCTTTAGTGAAGTTCATGTGGTGATTGCTTACTATTCCCTCTGCGAAGTCGCAACCATACCCTTTGACGGTGTCGAGAATGATGGCACTTGGAACATCTTGATGCGTTTTGGCTTCAAGAATCGCCGCCTTTATTTTACCGGGGTCATGCCCATCAACAAGTTGTGTGTGGAAACCAAACGCTTTAAATTTTGCGACAAAATCACCCATGTCAATTATATCGTTTGTGAAGCCGTCCAGTTGCTGTTTGTTCCAGTCAATGAAGACTATTAGCCTGTCGAGTTTTTGGTGAGTGGCAAACATAGCTCCTTCCCAAACTTGACCTTCGTTGCATTCTCCATCCCCCAGTACAAGATATGTGTAGTTGTCGATGTCATTTAATCTTGCGCCCAGAGCAAGCCCAATTGCGGTAGACATGCCTTGCCCGAGTGAGCCTGTTGTCATGTCTATGCCTATGGTCTTGTGCATGTCACAGTGACTTGGCATGCTGCCGCCTCCCTGGTTTAGCTCAAGCAACTTTTCCTTTTGGAAAAATCCGCGCAGACAAAGGGTTGAATAGAGTGCGGGACCTGCATGACCTTTAGACATGACAAGTCTGTCTCTTTCCTCCCATTCCGGATTTTGAGGGTCTACACGCATCTCGCCGCCGTAGAGAGCCGCCAAGGCTTCAATTATTGACATTGCACCACCAACATGCCCAAAGCCAATGTTTGCAAAAGTTTGGAGCGTAACGAGGCGAATTCCCTCAGCTACGACCCGTAAGTCTCGTGTATCTTTCTCAATATTCATAAATCACACTCCTTAACTAGTGAGACAGGGGGACGGTTCCTCTGTCTTATTTAGATTTGCCGTTCACGTTGCCGTGAAGTTTCCTAATAAGACAGAGGAACCATCCCCCTGTCTCACGTCTTCGCTAAAACGCCAGTTTTTCGGTTAGATATGGAATTAAATTTGATGTTGCGATACGCTCTTGTGTCATAGAATCTCTATCACGCACAGTGACACAGCCATCTTCACAGGATTCAAAGTCAAATGTCAAACAAAAAGGTGTGCCAATTTCATCTTGCCTTCTGTAGCGCTTTCCTATAGAACCGCTGTCGTCATAATCCACTGAAAAATGCTTGCAAAGTGTCGTATAGACTTTATCAGCGTCTTCTGCGAGTTTTTTAGAAAGAGGCAAAACAGCGCACTTAAATGGTGCTAAAACCGGGTGCAACCGCAAAACAGTGCGCACGTCATTTTTTTCGACATCCACAACTTCTTCATCGTATGCATCTACTAATATCGAAAGTAGCAAACGTTCCACGC
>Ga0209755_10008057_pt1 | contig 11336 bp, 10 predicted proteins | sample TergutCo191P1_FD_187301 | JGI IMG/M metagenome (GOLD analysis project Ga0209755, IMG submission 187301) | Cornitermes sp. P1 segment gut microbial communities from Petit-Saut dam, French Guiana - Co191P1 (SPAdes) (version 2) | ecosystem: Host-associated > Arthropoda: Insects > Digestive system...
ACTGCCCTGAGTGCCTAGCGGCCTTCCGCGAGTGGCTTAAAAAACGTTATGTGACATTAGATGCGCTTAACTCCGCGTGGTACACAACATTCTGGAGCCACCGGTTTTCGTCGTGGGAACAGATTTATCCCGCCGACCCGTCCATTCACGGACTTATGCTTGACTGGCAGAGATTTACAAGCGATCAGACAATTGATTTTTACCTTGCAGAGTGCGAGCCTTTACGCAGCCTATCGCCTGATATTCCCATTACGACAAATTTTCACATACCGGACATTGGCCTTGATTATCATAAGTTCGCCCGTTATGTCGATATAATTTCATGGGACAGCTACCCCGAGTGGCATAAAACCCCCGATGACTGGAACGCCGCGGTTAAAGCCGGCTTTCTGCATGATATGTTCAGGTCGTTTTTAGGTAAACCGTTTTTATTAATGGAATCAAGCCCATCGGCTACGAACTGGCAGGGGATAAGCAAAAAGAAGAAAGACGGAATGCACATTTTATCTTCGCTTCAGGCAGCCGCGCACGGAAGCGATTCTGTTCAGTATTTCCAGTGGAGACAGTCAAGAGGCGGAACGGAAAAGTTTCATGATTCTGTTGTCACTCACTTTAACGCGAATGATACACGTATTTTCCGCGAAGTCGTAAAAATAGGAGAGATTTTAAAAAAATTATCTTCGATCACAGGAAACGATAAAGAATCACAAACCGCTGTTGTTTATGATTTTCAAAACGGCTGGGCTTTAAATAACGCGCAGCTTCCCCGCAATATCGGGAAAAATTATCAGGAAGAATGTATTAATTTCTACGGCGCATTTTTTAAAGCGGGCGTTAACTGCGATGTAATTGGGGCCGAGTTCGCGGATTTTTCAAAGTACTGCATCATCGTGCTTCCGATGCTTTATATGTTACGCGAAGAAACCGCGGAGAAAATTAAACAGTTTGTAAAAGGCGGCGGCATTGTTGTTTCAGGTTATTTGTCCGGGATTGCAAATGAAAATGATCTTTGTTATCTCGGCGGAACGCCCGGAGGTTTAACAGAAGTATTCGGCATTGCGGTTGAGGAAACAGAAACCATCGCGGATTACGAATCAATTAATTTTAATATGAACGGGCAAAACTATAAAGCTTCTCATTACGCGGACAGAATCCGTTTATACGGCGCGCAGGTCTTAGGAAACTTTGATGATAACGAACAAAGCCGTCCCTGCGTAACTTCCCATAAATACGGAGAGGGAGCCGCTTATTATATCTGTACCCGCACAGATAATGAATTTAAAGAAATATTTTTCCGCGGACTTTATAATGAGTACAATGTGAAACCCTCTGTACCGTGGAATATTCCAAAAGGCATTTCTGTCCAGAAAAGAGGCAATTCGCTTTTTATAATGAATTTTAATAATTTCGAAGTTGATATTTTTATTGACAAAGATGAATATAAAAATTTATTAAATAACGAACCGGTCAGTAAGAAAATTACGCTTGCGCCTTACGGTTTTATTATTGCCGCTGCGTGCTAACGATATGTGGAAAAAGTGACTGACACTATAACAAAATGTTATAGTGACTGACACTTTTCGTAAAATTCATCCGCCAGTATATCCATAAAAATAAGATCGTGTCTTTTAAAGTTTCTGAAAATCGCTTCGCGTTTCCTGCCGATATATTTAAATCCGATTTTTTCATACGTTTTTACCGCTCTTTTATTAAATGAATATACTCTTAAAAAAATGTTGTGTAAGTTCAGCGCCTTAAATCCGTAATCCATTAATAAGCAAAGCGCTTCTGTTCCGTAACCTCTGTTCCAAAAAGTTTTATTGCCGATAAAAATTCCGGCTTCCGCCGTTTGATTTATATTATCAATATCAACAAAACCGCAGTTGCCGATTAATTCGTTGGAATTTATATCGATTATCGAATAATTATGATCTTTTGCCAGTTTTTCCAGAAATCCTTTTTCATTTTCAAGGCATATCTCATTAGGATATAGCGTAAGATTTTCTGTTACTTCTAGGTCATTCAGCCATTCTGTGAATTTCGAAGCGTCATTCGTGTTTATTGGCGATAAATAGCATTTTTTCCCGTTTAATTTCTTAAAATACATATAATTTATCCATAAAAAGTTATTCTTTTAAATTATACTTTAAAAATTTTCACTTGCCAATCTGCAATTTAGCCTTTACAATGAATTATATACAAAAACAGGAGGTCACATGGCACAAAGCGAAAATTCAGGAAAGGATTATACTTTTACTCAGGAATTAAACTCTTTTATTGATGAATGGAAGCATAAACCGGGGAGTCTTATCATGATTCTCCATAAAACTCAGGAAACTTTTGGGTATATTTCCCGCCCCGCGGCGGAGCAGCTTTCCCGGCTTACAGGAATTTCTCTTGCCCGTATATACGGAGTTATCACTTTTTACCATTTTTTTAAAACAACCAAACCGGGAAAACATAAAATATCGGTGTGCCTTGGAACAGCCTGCTATTTAAAAGGCGCTCAGGACTTAATCGACGAAACCAGAAAAATTTTAAAGATTGAACCGAACGCTGTTACGGAAGACGGCCAGTTCTCAGTCGATCCTGTCCGCTGCGTAGGCTGCTGCGGCCTTGCTCCCGTTCTAACTGTGGGAACCGATACTTTCGGCAAGCTCACAAAAGATATGGTGCCGGGCATAATCGCTCAATATCAAAACGTTTAACAGTGCATTTTACATTAGCTGATCTTGTGACCGATATAACGCAGAATGCCGTTGAAGCCGGCGCAGGCGTGGTTGAGCTTGAGGTCAGCGAAACAGGAAAAGAGTTCCGTTTTCTTGTTAAAGATAACGGCAAAGGTATGACAGAGGAGGAGTTAAAACGGGCAATTGATCCTTTTATCACCGACGGGATTAAACATCCAAACCGCAAAGTTGGGCTTGGGCTTCCGTTCTTGATTCAAACAGCCGAGCAGTCAGGAGGCGGATGGGATATTAAATCAAAAAAAGGCGAAGGCACAACCGCCGGCGCCTGGTTTGATACAGGAAATGTTGATATTCCGCCGACAGGCGATATCGCGCTAATGTTCAGAACAATATTGATGTTCAATTCGAGCGCGGAAATAATAATACGGCGGAAAAAGCCAAATGACGAATACGAAGTCCGCAAGTCTGAATTGATAGAAGCCATCGGCGGCTTTGAGGATGTAAGCAATTTGATTCTGTTAGGTGAATACCTGCAGGGACTGGAAGAAGATGGGTAATTTAAGATTAACTATTAACATATTTAGGAGGAAGACATGGCAAAAATGAGTTTAGATGATTTAAGAAAATTGAGAGATGAAAAAAAGACTGACCTGCGCAAGCGCGATGTTGAGGGCAAGGATATTCAAATCATTGTCGGCATGGGTACATGCGGTCTTGCCGCCGGAGCGAAACAGACGCTGGACGCGTTTATTGTAAACATCGGCGAAAACAATCTTGCGGACAGCTGTCTTGTAAGACAGACAGGGTGCATGGGTTTTTGTCACTCGGAGCCTACTGTCGAGATTTTAGTTCCGGGAATGCCGGCTGTAATTTACGGTAATGTTGATATCAATCTTACCAAAGAAATTATTAAAAAGCACATTATCGGCAAGGAATTATTAGGCGGTTACATTCTGGATCGCCCTGCAATAGATATTTTAAATAATTAAAGGGGAGATAAAAATGGCGTATAACCATTACATACTGGTCTGCAGCGGTACTGCCTGCGAATCAAACAAAGGTGTGGAACTTTTTGCGCAGCTTAACGCGGAAGCGGAAAAACTTGGCGTAAAAGATCAGGTGCAGATTGTTAAAACCGGATGTTTCGGTTTTTGTGAACGCGGGCCTATCGTTAAAGTGCTGCCTGAGGATTCCTTTTATGTTGACGTCCGTCCCGAAGACGCAAAGGAGATTATTGCCGAGCAGGTAGTTAAAGGACGTGAGGTGAAACGCCTGCTTTACAACGAAGGCGGCGGACATGAAAAACAAACTATGGTTGTCGAGGATATTCCCTTCTACCAAAAACAGTTCCGCGTAGTGCTTCGCAACTGCGGAGTAATTGATCCGACAAAAATAGATGAATATATCGCCCGCGAAGGCTACTCGGGGCTTGAAAAAGTTCTCTTCGACTGGACTCAGGAACAATTAATAGAAGAAGTTAAAATATCAGGGCTGCGCGGAAGAGGCGGCGCAGGCTTCCCTACATGGCTTAAATGGGATTTATGTCGAAAAGCTCAGGGCAGCGAAAAGTTTGTTATCTGCAATGCCGATGAAGGCGATCCCGGAGCGTATATGGATCGTTCTACAATAGAAGGCGATCCGCACTCGGTTATTGAGGGTATGATAACAGCAGGCAAGGCAATCGGCTCGAATCAGGGCTTTGTTTACATACGCGCCGAATATCCTCTTGCGATTGAACGTTTAAAAATCGCCCTCGAACAGGCGCGCTCGTACGGCTTGTTAGGAAAAAATATTTTAGGCTCGGGTTTTGATTTTGATGTTGAAATCCGTTTAGGCGCAGGCGCGTTTGTCTGCGGCGAAGAAACCGCGTTGATTAAATCGGTGGAAGGCAACAGGGGAATGCCTGTTCCAAAGCCTCCGTTCCCCGCTAATAAAGGTTTATGGCAAAAGCCGACAATTATTAATAACGTAGAAACATTCGCCAATATTCCCGTTATTACAGCAAAAGGCGGCGCGTGGCTAGCGAAGATCGGAACGGAAAAATCAAAGGGAACTAAAGTTTTCGCTCTGACAGGAAAAGTTAAAAACTCAGGCCTTGTCGAAGTTCCGATGGGCACAACGTTACGCGACATTGTTTTCGGAATCGGCGGCGGCATAAAAAACGGAAAGAAGTTCAAGGGAGTGCAGACAGGAGGCCCTTCGGGAGGCATCTTAACGGAGAAATCCCTCGATATCCCTATCGACTTTGAATCGCTTATGGCTAACGGTTCAATGATGGGGTCGGGCGGCATGATCGTAATGGACGAAGACGACTGCGTAGTTGACGTGTCGCGCTTTTATATGGATTTCTGCGTTGATGAATCCTGCGGAAAATGTTCTCCGTGCCGCATCGGCACAACTCAGATCCTCAAAATTCTTGATAAAATTACCGAAGGCAAGGGCGAGGAAGAGGACATCGAAAAACTGGAAGAAATCGGACACGCCATCACAAAAGCCTCGCTTTGTATGTTAGGCTGCACCGCCGCGAATCCGGTAATGTCAACAATAAAAAATTTCCGCGATGAATATATGGAACATATTCACGACAAAAAATGCCGCTCAAAGAAATGCAAAAAACTTTTAAGTTTTTCAATAGACCCGCATCTTTGTATCGGCTGCGGACTTTGCGCGAAAAAGTGTCCTGTAAACTGCATCACAAACGATGATGCGTCAAAATATCCTGATAGGAATAAACCAAAGCCGCCTGTTATCATTGATAAAACCGAATGTATCAAGTGCGGCGAATGTTTTAATGTTTGCAAATTCAAAGCGGTGCTTAAAGGTTAGGAGGGAAGTATGATCAACATAACAATAAACGGTAAAGCGCTGGAAGTCGAACCGGGGACAACAGTCCTTGACGCCGCGAAAAAGATGAATATAAAAATTCCCACACTTTGTTACAATCCTGATCTGGCTCCGTGGGCTTCATGCGGTATTTGTATTGTCCGTCTTGCCGGATCTGCGAAAATGGTACGCGCATGCTGTACGGCGTGCGAACCAAATATGAATATTATCACGCATGATTCGGAGATAATCGCAGTAAGGCGCACAGTGCTTGAACTTATTCTTTCTAATCATCCCGATGATTGTCTGCAGTGTCCGCGAAGCCATTCATGCGAGCTTCAGGATTTGGCGGCTGATTTTGGAATCCGTCAGGCGCCTTTTAAAAAAATTAAAGAAAGCCTCCCCGTTGATGATTCAAACCCCGCGATTGTTTTATGTCCCGAAAAATGTATCCGCTGCGGAAGATGCGTAAAAGTTTGTCAGGATGTTCAGAATGTTTGGGCGCTTGAATTCCTCGGGAGAGGCATCAAAGGAAAGATCGCAAGCGCAGCGGACACGCCTTTCGGCGACAGTCCGTGCATCAAGTGCGGACAGTGCGCGGCTCACTGTCCTGTAGGCGCGATTTATGAGCGTGATGATACCGGCAAAGTGTGGAGTGTTTTACAGGACCCGGAAAGGCATCCTGTTGTGCAGATAGCGCCGGCTGTCCGCGTCGCGTTAGCTGAAGAGTTCGGCCTTGAGCCGGGCGCTGTCTTTACAAAGAAAATTTACGCAGCCCTCCGCAGGCTTGGCTTTAAAACAGTCTTTGACACAAACTTCTCGGCCGACCTTACCATCATGGAAGAAGGCACAGAGCTTGTAAAAAGGCTGAAAGACGGAAAGGAAATCCCGCTTATCACTTCATGCTGCCCCGCGTGGGTTGATTACCTTGAAAAATATTATCCCGATTTGATTCCGAATTTCTCTACGGCGAAATCGCCTCAGCAGATGATGGGTGCGATGATAAAAGCATACTGGGCGAATAAGGCCGGAGTAGACGCGGCTAAAGTTTACTCTGTTTCTGTTATGCCGTGTACCGCGAAAAAATGGGAAATCCGCAGAAACGACGATATGAAGAGCGCTTCAAGTTTCCTCGGAAAGGATGTCGGCTACGATGTTGATATTGTCATCACAACAAGAGAGCTTGCCCGCATGATTAAACAGGCTGGCATCGAGATTCTCAAACTTGATGATGAAGAAGCCGACAACCCGATGGGACCGTACACAGGCGCGGGAACTATTTTCGGCGTTACTGGCGGCGTAATGGAAGCCGCGGTTCGAAGCGCGTACTACCTTGTGACCAAGAAAGAACTACCCGATGTCAATTTTAAAACCGCGCGGGGACTGGAAGGCGTTAAAGAAGGCGAGGTTGATTTTGACGGTAAAAAGGTTCGCATCGCTGTAGCGCATCAGATGGGAAATATCGCGGCTGTTCTTGAAAAAATCCGCGAAGCGAAAAAAGCTGGGAAAGAAATGCCTTATCAATTTATTGAGGTTATGGCGTGCCGCGGCGGATGTGTCGCGGGCGGAGGACAACCCTACGGCTGCACTGATGATATCCGCAAACAGCGTACAAGCGGCCTTTATAAAGATGATGAAGGATCAAAGTACCGGTGTTCGCATCAGAATCCGTTTATTAATCAGGTTTATGAAGAATTCCTTGATAAAACTCCCGGAGGTCATACTGCCCATAAGCTGCTTCACACAAAATATACGGAAAGACCTTTATACAACAAGTGAAAAAATGATATAGTAGCTTATAAAAATATTAAGGAGTTTCTATGGACAAGTTTTTTGGAATCACTGCCAGCGGATCAAGCATCCGCACAGAGATTTTAGCCGGATTTACAACATTCTTTACAATGGCTTACATCATATTTGTAAATCCCAGTATTCTCGCCAGTACGGGCATGAACTGGGGCGGAGTATTTGTCGCCACAATTCTTGCGGCAGCTGTCGGAACGCTCATCATGGGGCTGATTGCGAAGGTGCCGTTTGCGGTCGCGCCGGGTATGGGATTGAACGCATTCTTTACTTACACTGTTTGTTTTGGGCTCGGGTTTCGGTGGCAGGAAGCTCTGACGATGGTTTTTATCTGCGGTATTGTGAATATCATCATCACAGTTACAAAATTACGCAAAGCGATTATAAAGGCGATTCCGAAGTCACTTCAGCTTGCGATTGGCGGCGGTATCGGGCTTTTTATAGCGTATATCGGCGTAAAGAACGCCGGTATAATTAACTTTGTTTCAACAGCGGAAGGATTTACTTTAGGAGCGGACGCTGTGCCGGAGCTCAGCAAATTTTCCTCAAGCGGCCCGATTCTCGCTTTAATAGGTCTTACCATTATCGTCATATTGATGATGCTTAAAGTAAAAGGCGCGATGCTGATTGGAATTATCACGGCTACATTAATCGGTATTCCGATGGGCGTGACCAATGTGCCAAAAAATATCTTTGATGTATCGGCGCTTTCCGGATTTGGAGAAGTGTCTTTGGCGTTCTTTGGAGAGTTTGGATTCGCAAGTCTTTTCTCTGACGGCAGAGGCTTAATGGTTTTGATTATTGTTTTTGCGTTCAGCCTTACTGACACCTTTGATACAATCGGAACATTTATCGGCACCGGACGTAAATCCGGCATTTTTGATGACGCCGATGAAAAAGCGCTGCTTGAAGCTAAAGGTTTTAAATCCAAGATGGACAAAGCATTGTTTGCTGACTCTACAGCTACATCAATCGGCGCGCTGCTTGGCACTTCGAATACAACCTCATACATTGAAAGCGCTGCAGGAATTAACGCCGGCGGGCGCACAGGTTTAACATCAGTAATAGTCGCGGCTCTTTTCCTTATTTGTCTGCCGCTGGTTTCTATCTTTGGAATGGCTCCCGGAGAAGCGACAGCCCCCGCGCTTATTATTGTCGGCATCATGATGGCGGATTCATTCAAAGGCATTAAATGGGACGAGCTTGAAGAATCAATTCCAGCGTTCTTTACAGTAATCATAATGACATTCGCTTACAATATTTCTTATGGTATCGCGGCTGGTTTTATCTTTTATTGCATTGTCAAGTTCTGCAAAAGACAAGTTAAAGATGTTCACCCGATATTATTCGGAGCGACAGCATTATTCCTTATCTACTTTGTTTTAATGGCTGTAAATAGGATTTAAAGTTTAATTAATATTAAAGGAGCATTTGCGCGCAAAGTTTTTTTTCATCGCGTCTTTGCTCCTTTTTTGTAAGAAGCTATTATGACTAACGAAGAAATACTTTCTAAAATCGATCATACTCTTTTAAAGATGACTTCTTCGTGGGAAGAGGTTAAAGTTCTTTGCGATGAAGCTCTTAAATTTAAAACAGCCTCTGTTTGTATTCCTCCTTCTTATGTAAAATCTGTTTCTAATGAATTTGCCAGTTTGAATATCTGCACCGTTATCGGTTTTCCCCTTGGTTATTCCATAACAGCTGCAAAGGTATTAGAGGCAGAGCGGGCAATATTATCAGGCGCGAATGAAATTGACATGGTAATAAATGCAGGCGATGTAAAAAACGGCCGTTTTGATTTTGTTCTGGAAGAAATAAAACTTGTTAAAAAAACCTGTAATGAGAAAATTCTAAAAGTTATTATCGAAACCTGTTACCTTACAGAAGATGAAAAAATCCGCATGTGTTCTGTTGTAACGGAAGCCGGCGCGGATTTTATTAAAACATCGACTGGTTTCGGCACCGCAGGCGCAACATTAGCGGATGTGGAGCTTTTTAAAAAACATATCGGATTAAATGTAAAAATAAAAGCCGCAGGCGGCGTTAAAACAAGAGAAGACCTTGAAAAATTTATTTCATCCGGCGCGTCAAGAATCGGGACAAGCTCTGCTGTTAAACTTTTGTCGGGCGAAACAAGCGCGGGGTATTAAAAAAAATGATATTTAAATCTAGGGCAGCTTTTCCAAAAAACGCGAACTAGTTTTGGAAAAGGCCTCATTCTTTTAAATTAATTTTTTAATATAAACTCCGCTATATCATCCATTACTTTAGTTTCAACTTTTTGCGGTATCTTATATTCTTTTCGCACATCCTTGATTGTTCCGTAGGCTGATTTCATGAATAAATGATTTAACCCTGGGTATAATTTAAATTCGATATTCTGTTTACCTGCGCAGATTTCTTTATAACTTGCAAAATCTTTTTCGGCTGTGACCTGTACGTCCTTTTCCCCCTGCAAAATCAAAACAGGTTTTTCAAGCGGTTTTAAATAATCCCCGACAGGATTTTCTACAATTTCTTTTAGATACCACATGCGGTTAGGACCGGCAAATTTTGTGTTTTTCGCTTCTTCCTCTGTCATATCTGCCATTGCGTCAAACTTTTTTCTGAAAGGCGCGAATTGCTTATTGATAATAAATTGAAGAAACTTTCCTGATTGTTTTAACATTTCATTCTGCTGGTCTATAATAATATCCACTAATGAACGCGGAGAGCTTCCCATTAAAATAAGCCCCGCGAAATTACCGCCTGCCTTATCAATACGCGGAGCAAGCATGCCTCCAAGACTGTGACCCAGAATAAATATTTTTTCCCTGTTAATTCTTGAGTCATTCCTTAAAAGATCCGCGGCAAGGACAGCGTCCTCTATTGTTTCTTCTTTTACGGTAAAACCCGGAAAGTCCTTTTCTTGAACCATTTGCCTGCCGTATTTAAACGTGCGTTTATCATAACGAAGGACTGCGATTCCTTTAGCGGGCAGATACTCACCGATATCGCGGAATGGTTTATTTACCTTTAGGAGCGTTTCATCCATATCGTGGGAACCTGAACCGTGCACCAAAACAACGGCGGGTAATGCGGATGTTATATTTTCAGGAAGCGATAAAATTCCATTTAACGGATATTTTCCGTCTTTACCGATAATAATTTTTTCTTCTTTCATTTTAAACCTCTTAAGTCATTATAGATTAATTTTTATAAATTGATATAATTGAACTTTTTAATATTTGTAGTTTTTATAGATACCTAAAAATTCCATTCTTCAGTTAATAATACCTTCCTGCCATTAGTGATCCTTTTATCTTAAATTAGTTTTTCTTTTATATGAATATTTTATAAATATTTATATTGTACAAATTTGTAAAAAAGCGTTATAATCTACTCAGGGAGATTGTCTTGCTGATTAAAGAAGCCGAAATTATACAGGCAATGGAGAAGATTGTTTATCATTATCATTTAAATATCTGCAATCGCGTTTCGCGCACTGCTATTTTGCAGCTTTATCTTGATGACAGAACATGGCGTAATTTAGAAAATTTTACCGAGAAACTTGACGCGAACCGTTTTAACGGCTTTCCTCTTGATGAACTGTACAAACAGGTCGCAGCGTGCGCGCGTTTCGCTGAAACAGCCCGCAACAGCATTGAGACAATTAAAACTAAAATTAAATCCGGCGCGAATTCTCAGGATAAAATTTACCGCGATATATCCGCGAATAATCTTCCCATTAATTTAAATATTTTCGCCGACATGGTAAAAGAATTATTCTCGATGTTAGTTGAAACTGATAAAAAAAAATCCGGCTCAGACCATCCTATGTATACAAAAATCAGGGAACTGGACCATGTAAAAGGTTTTCTTACCGGGAATTATTCTTAAGCTGTTATATTTCTGCAAAATATTTTTTATATTACAAAGAATTCATCTGCATTTATAAAAATCAATATACGGTTCTGTCTCGACAGTTTCACCGCATGAAGGTACCGCTGCTTTGTACCATATACGCTCTTAAGGTATAAA
>Ga0209755_10008058_pt1 | contig 11335 bp, 11 predicted proteins | sample TergutCo191P1_FD_187301 | JGI IMG/M metagenome (GOLD analysis project Ga0209755, IMG submission 187301) | Cornitermes sp. P1 segment gut microbial communities from Petit-Saut dam, French Guiana - Co191P1 (SPAdes) (version 2) | ecosystem: Host-associated > Arthropoda: Insects > Digestive system...
TGCTTTGCTCCGCCATCTTCTTCTGCATCTGCAGCTGAAGCCTCAGCAGCTGCACGTGCTTCAAGTTCCATCCGTTCATAACGGTTTCCAACTGGTGGAGAAAAGTCTGAGCTCAGATCTGCTTGTTCTCTTACTTTTTCAAAAGACGCTGTTGCAGCTGGAGGTCCGCCTGCTGTCACACGACCTGTTGCAAGGCCTACTCCTCCAAGGCTTGGGCCTCCAGTAGCCTCATAATCAACGCCTGGCATTTTTGAAGATTGCCTTGCGCGTTCTGATGCCTTTGCTTCTGCAGCAGCAAGCTTCACAGATGAAGTCACAGAGGTGTGTCCTGTATGCCCTTGGTGTTTCTCCTCCAGCTTACCAAGAACAGAGAATAGTGCTGCTATTCCGCTTGCGTTATTGTTTGCGCCCGGAGAATGGCGCTTCATAATGCGTGCGACGCTTCCGTTTAAAAGGAGAATAACGCCTGGAATACATAGGGCAAGTAGCGTGTACATTGTCCAAGGTATTTCGCGATTGAAGAAGCCAACATTAAGAACCATTAGCAAGGCTGGGATAGGCATAAGAACAACGATGGCGTTTGCTATAGCTTGGAGTGGCCTGAAGAAGGGAGCTAGAGCCTCCGACGAAAGCAGGCTTGTTTGTGAGCTGTCATAATTTGCAACTAGGATGACCTTTTTTGGAATTTCTCCTGGGGCGTATGAGGTTGGTACACTTTTTGCAATAACGTTTTGGCTGGGCCCTTTTGGCAGAAGTGAAATTAGTCCAGCTGGACCTTTTGGTCCAAAGATATCTAATAGGGTTCCTACAGACAATGCTGCTAGCAAAATCCAACCTACCCAATGGATAACCCACATGGCGCTAAGGAAGCCAACACCAATTAGAAAAACTGCCATTGGAACGAGAAGATAGCACATGCCGCGTGCCGTATAAGGTGAATGTACAACCTCGAAGTCCTGAATCTCTGTGCTGAGGCCACAATTAGTAAACTCATCTTGCAACCACTCTGCCGCTTCTCGTTCTGTATCAGAAGCAACAGGGCGTGGTCCTATTTTCATGCTCAGTACATCAAGGTAATGTGACGCTTGACTCATGGTAAGCCCTTCCCCCACTAGTGGGACTTAGTGTAGTAAGGGTAATTGTACCGTAAAGAACAAAGTTCACTTCACATGCTTGTGAGAAAGTCGTAATGCGTGGGTCACACAAGCGGTGAGTTACGGGCTGGCTACACTTGAACAGTTATGGCTGCCTAAAGTCCGTAGGGCGAAAGCGAGCGAATTGCTGGTCGAATGAAAGGTGAATGTCTCGTGTTGGCCCGTTGCGGTGTTTTGCAATAATAAGTTTTGCGGCATCAGCTGACATATGCTCTCTTCCTTCTTCTTCATCTTCGGCATGAGGGTCGCTACCTCTTTGAAGAAAGAGGACTATGTCTGCATCTTGCTCAATTGCTCCCGAATCTCTAATATCAGACAATTGGGGTCTTCTGTCATCTCGTTGGCCTTTGCTTGGACGTGTTAACTGAGACAGAGCAAGGATGGGCGTGTCAAGATCTTTTGCAAGTATTTTCAAGCTACGAGAAATTTCTCGTACTTCGTTATATCGCTCGCTCTGTCTACTAGAGCTGTCGCCCTTCATCAGCTGAAGGTAATCGAGAATGATTAATCTTTTACCATCCCCAACATCCCTGAAAAGGCGCTTTGCCTTTACTCTAAGACGATTAATGTCAAGATCAGGAGAGGCATCAATATGTATTGGCAAGTTCGACAATTCAGTTCCAGCCCTTTGAAGGTTGTCCCAAACCGCCATCTCTACATTTCCACCCCTCCCCTGCAACTGCTGCATTGAAACACCTGCCCTAGAAGTAAGCAGGCGAACTGCTAGGTCTTCAGCTGTCATCTCTAATGAAAAAATTCCCACTGTTGCCCCAGGTTCAACATTTGGACCAGTGCCAGAATCTAAGGCTGCACCCACAGCCATGTTCAAGGCAAGGGCGGTCTTTCCCACCCCTGGTCGAGCGCCTAGCACAATAAACTGCCCGCCCTTAAAACCACGAGTTGTTAGATCTAAGTCATTGAAGCCGGTCTTTACGCCGACTATGCCCCCTTTTGCACTTGCAAGTTCATGCAAGAGGGACATAGCAGAAACCAATGTGCCATGTTTACCAATGTGCTGGAAGTCAGAACTTACTGCTTCTTCAGTTACATCAAAGAGACGGCGTTCTGCCTGGGCAACTGCCTTCTCCTCATCCTCGGGTGTGGAAAACCCAAGCGAAGCTATCTCGGTTCCAGCATAAACAAGTCTCCGGTATGTGGATAACTTTTTTACAATGTCTGCATAACGTTTGTAGTGTGATGTCGCTGGCACGCTTAAAGTTAAGTCTGCTAAATAATCTGCTCCGCCAGCTGCAGCTAGCTGGTCTGAACTAACAAGCTTGTCATTTAGTGAAATATGGTCAAATTTAATGCTTCTTGCATTGAGTTCAGCCATCGCATCAAAAATCACTCTGTGGGATGGCCTGTAAAAGTCTTTCGAGGTCAGAGTATCAAAAGCGTCATCCTGAGCATCTGTTGAAAGCAACATTGATCCCAAAACTCCACGTTCTGCGTCAAGGTTATGCGGCAACGTTCTACTGCCCTGATTACTGGTTAAAACTTCTGACATATACTTCCCCTATCTTCACTGAAAGTATCTTATCAGCTAAATAATTCGAGGGGAGTGTTTTCCCTCCTGTTTAATATCTTTATCCTGCACTTATGTAAGTTTTCCAAGTTATCCACAGATTTTCACCTATGCAAAAGGCGCCCCCGGAATGAAGGGCGCCTTTGAAAATGCTTGCACACTTTTCGATACAGCTTGCTAAAAGTAAGGGTTATTCCTTGTCTTCGCCCTCTGTATTGTTTGAAGCATCCTCTTCAGCTGGAGAGTTTTCTTCCTGCTCAACTACGAGAGCTTCATCTGCCTCATTTCCTTGTGCCTCATCAGAAGCAGCAGGAGTTTCACTTGCGAGGGCTTCGTCGGACTGCTCATCCTCTGCTGGAAGGTCTACCCCTGCTTCTGCAGCAGCCACCTCAGCAGCAAGAGCTTTTTCCTCTTCGCTTGCCTCTACAACCTCACCCTCTGCAAGAACCTCAACGGTAAAGTCAGCCTTTATGTCACGATACACAGCAATTTCTGCACTGTGCTCACCAGTAGTCTTGATTTGACCACGCGTATCAATTTTGCGACGATCAACTTCAACACCCAACTGATCTTGAATGGCTTCAGCAATCATCATTGGGGTAACTGAACCAAAGAGGCGACCAGCATCTCCAACCTTTACGTTGATGGTAACCTTCTTGCCGTCAAGCAAGTTTCGGAAATCGCCGGCCTCTGCCAGGCGCACATCTTCACGCTTCTTAATGTTGTGGCGGCGCTGTTCGAGCTGCTTAAGATTTCCTGGAGTAGCCTCAATCGCCATCTTACGTGGGAACAAGTAATTCACTGCGAAGCCAGTTTTCACATCAATGACATCGCCTTCGCCACCACGCCCTTTTAACTCTGTGAGAAGAATGATTTTCATAGTCTATTCTCCTCCGCTCTATCTACCGCGGCCAATGCGGCCACTGACAACAGGAACAACATAAGGAATAAGAGCCATTTCACGCGAGCGCTTAATTGCAAGCGCCAACATATTTTGATGCTGAGTGCAAACACCAGTCACGCGGCGTGGCTTAATCTTTCCTCTTTCAGTCATATACTTGCGCAGTAATTGCGCATCTTTGTAATCGATGTAATCAACCTTATCCTTGCAAAACTGACAATACTTTTTGCGAGGAATGCGGTTTTGATTATAATCGGCCATCGTAAAGCCTCCTTAAAGTGCATTCATTGCGTCTATGTGTACTCTACTAGAGCAGTACAAAAACAGTGTAAATTACCTACCTAGAATGGAATGTCTTCGGTTAAAGAATCAATGCTGGGTGCGTTTTGGGCAGGGGCTGCAAAATTATTTCCTGCTGGTTCCTGCGCGCCACCTTCACGTGGTCCTGACATAAAGTCAACGCTATCAGCAACAATTTCTACCTTGCTGCGCTTTGATCCAGTATTTTTATCATCCCACTGGCTCCAGCGAAGCCTTCCTTCTAGTGCAATTTTTTGACCCTTGGTCAGATGGCGTGACAGCGCCTCTCCCCTTCTTCCCCAAATTAAAACATCAAAGTAATTAGGCCTATCTTCCCACTGATCTGTTTGAGAATTTTTAAAGCGCTCATTAACTGCAATTCCAAGCTGGAGAACAGTTGTCGAACCAGCCTGGCGTAACTCAGGATCGCGGGTCAAATTTCCACTTAGTACCACTCTATTAATACTCATAGCACACCTCTGTCTTAAAGTTTGTCTGTTTTATTTGTCTTCACGCTTGACAATCATGAAGCGCACTACAGCATCAGTAATGCCTAGAACACGATCAATTTCTGCGATATTTGAAGGTTTAGCCTTAAACTCATACAGAACATAATCACCATCGTTTAGCTTATCAATCTCATAAGCCAGCTTACGCTTTCCCCATTCTTCAACATTGCCAAGCTCTGTTGCATTATCAGCAACCAGCTTATTAATGCGCTCAAGTGCAGCAGCGCGATCTTCGTCGTTGAGGGTTGGGTTTAGAATTAAGAGCAACTCATATGTTCTCACAATTCACCTCCTCTGGTCTCTGCGGCCCCGAAACTCGTGAGAGCTGTTCGGAGCAGGATGTTATTACTACTTGCATTTATATATCACAGAAATCTATAAGTCTGCGACTAGCTAGTTTAACACCCCTGAAAGACTGCTGCAAATTAAGCACATTGCACTACGTCACCCAATTAAAATATTTCACCCACAGCACTTTTCTTTTCCTGCCAAAAAATGTAGAGCAAAAAACTATTGCACTGAATCTTTTTAGGTTGGCCTCTCCCCCTTAGCCAATTGAGAACCCATTACCTTTTGAAGGTGGTCGCAGCCTTCAGAAAGTGCTGAATGAACACCCATTAACTGAGCAGTTCTCCATATCCCCATCCCTGCACAAGACAGCAGAGCTAATACAATGGCTAGACTCACAACAAGTTGTACTTGGCTCATTTTAGAAATCTGGCTATATATTTCAGCCCTTAATCCTACTCCCTCTTGTTTACTGCTACTTCTTTCGCCTTCAAGATTTGTTCCTTCTCTGTGGGGAGCAGCTGTCCCACCAAGAAAGTAGCCCGTATTCAACTTTGCATCCACCTCAATCTTGGGTTTGCTGTTTGCGCTAGGAGCTGGATTTCTTTTTTCTTCGCTTAAAGTAGCTGCCTTTTGGCTGATTGTGTTTCCCTGTCCTTTTTCAGCTTGAGCAAGCCTATTTATCACATCCTTTTCCTGGCTTGCCGGTTGGTTAACAGATCCCTTAGTCACTTCGCTCAAGGAATCTTTTTTATCACCTGTTGATGAAATATTTTTACCGCTTTTTATCGCAGCCGAATTGGCACCTGCTTTTGATGTTGCGCTGGAAACATTGTTCAAGGCACCCTTTCCCACTCTTTCACCCGTTGACTGTAGCGCGGTTTCACCTGCTGGAGCTTTTGTAGGAGAATTCACCCCCACTCCTTTATCTGCAGGATTACCCATTGCTCCACCTGGTAAAACTGTCAAAGTCTGATTGCTTTCCCGGTCTGAAATTCCAGCTGTGAGAAGGTGCTTTGGATCTCTATAAGACCCATTTACCCTCAAGCTTAAATGATAGTGGCTCTCCGGCGAAGAAGGATCTCCAACATCACTTACTGTTCCCAGCACCTGACCAACAACAACGCCATCCCCCTTCTTAACCTTCACTTCATCAAAAGGATTAAGACTAACCAATTCACCATCTTTTGTTTTTACTGTAACAGCACTTACATTCAAGCCGGCTGAGCCTGGCACTCTCCCCACAAAACTTACCACCCCTTCAACAGGAGTTTTCAATTTTGTCCCCTTGGGGGAGTAGACATCTATCCCCAAGTGTTGCTTATTTTCACTGCCGTAGCGCTCTTTAAACCCAAGAAGAATTTTTACATCAGCAGAAGCACCACTTGAAGCAAGAGCAGCAGAGGGAACAAGCAAGGCTGCTGCACATAACAAACAAACTGCAAGGAGCTTCATCAGTGATCTTTCAATTACCTTGTTCATTGCACCACCTGTCTGGCACAAAGCATGAGAGATAGGTAATTCAGTATAAGTAGAAGACTAAAAAATAGAAAATTTTTATCTTATACAAGTTAATGTCTCAACAATATCACCAAATAAAACTTTATTAATCCTTTAATTATTTTTTAATTGCCTTTAATGGTGCTCTTACTTAACTCGAAATTTTATTTCCTTTATTGAATCAATTTCCAACTCATTATTAAACATTTTTGCATATTGAGGAGCAAATAAGCTTAATTCTTGTGCCCACACGGGTGATTTTAGAGTTATTATGAGTGAATCTTCATCCACATAGATGCTCCTAGTTTCTTTAGCAGCTTTTACACCACCAATCTTTTCCCATGCTTTATTTATTGCACCAAAGCCAGGCTCTTTACTATTCATTTTTCCGCGGTTATCAACTTTTCCTAAAATGCGAGATATTTCCATATTTAAAGGAATTGTTTTACTTACCTCATCTAAATCAAAGCCGTCTTCATACAACTCTACATATTCGTAAGGATTACTGTCTGTACTCACGTGTTGCTCCCTCTATGTGACTTGGTCAGGTATTAAAACCACTTTTGCCTTTTTTAATAAACTGTCTTCAAAGTAGTGAATATTTGCTGTTGTAATAATGGTTTGAGTTATTCCTCCAACAATCTCTGTTAAATACTTTCTTCTAGTAGAATCAAGCTCGCTCATCACATCATCTAGTAACAATATCGGTTTATTGTGAGACAGTTCTTCTATCACCGATAATTGAGCAAGTTTCCAAGAAAGCGCTATTGTTCGTTGTTGGCCTTGAGATGCAGTTGATCTGGCCTCTCTTCCTCCAATTTTAAAAACAATGTCATCGCGATGAGGCCCTACAAGGGTTTGCTTTCTTAATTTCTCACTATCTTTTTTTTCACTTAAAGCAAACCTGAAAGAGTTCAGAGAATTGTCATTTCTTCCCATTTCATACTCAATTTCTAGCGGTTCATTTTTCTGTGCTTCTTCAACAAGTCTCAAATAGTGGTCTACAACATAGGGCTGAATTCTTTTCAAAAGCGAGATCCTTTTATCCGTTAATGCAACACCTACTTCAATTAACCTTTCAGTCCACACTTCAAAAACCTCATCTTCAAATCCCCCATCTTTTAAAATTCTATTTCTTTGAACACATATTTTTTTATATTCGTTAACCAAACGAGAATAATTTAATGAAAGTTGTGATCCTATCGCATCAATTTCATATCTTCTTCGGGTTCCTGCTTCTTTTATAAGACTAAGATCGTCTGGTGTAAAAACCACAGAAGGCAACATTGAACCAAATTCATACCTTGATTTAATTTGCTTCCCATTAACATAGGTTGATTTACTTTCTTCATTTACTACAAATTTCATATCCCTTTTCATATTACTGCTAGATGCAAATAATTCAACTTGCGTTTCTTTTTCTCCCCAAAAAATTAAATCCTTTTTTTTTGGTTTTCTAAATGATTCTCCTGTTGTCAACAAATGAAGGGCTTCAATGATATTTGTTTTTCCCGCTGCATTTGGTCCGTGCAATATTGTTAAAAAAGGATCAAATTCAATATGTGCTTTTGAATAGGATCTAAAATTATTTAATTTTAATTCTTTAACTACATAGGACATAAATTGCCCCTGTTGATAACTTTAAAAAAGATATTTTTAAATTTACTGTGCACGAACAGGCATAACCAAATAAGTAAAATTTTCTTCTGGTGCTCGCACAATGCCTGGTCGGAGGGGATCTTGAATTTCTAGGTGCACGGTATCTGAATTAATAGAATTTAATCCATCCATAAAGTAAGAATAATTTATGGCTATCTCATTATCTTTTCCTTCGACCTTCACTAAAACATTTTCGTGTGCAGACCCCAGGTCTTGCGTTTTTGAATCAAGCGAAAGTGTTTGGTTTTCTGTTGAAACCTGCACGCTGATTGCAGCATTCACTAAAGCAAAAAGAGAAACCCTTTTTACAGAGTCTACTAACTCTGCATGACCAACAACTACCCTTGTTGAGTGGCCTGATGGGATAAGTTGTTTATAATTGGGAAATTTTCCCTCTAGTCTTCGGGTTACCATCTGAGTATCTCCAAAGGTGAAGAGAATTTGGTTTGATGAAGATTCAATCCCAACCAAATCATTTCCTGGAACCATTCTAGCAACCTCTTCAAAAATTTTACCAGGAATAAGAACTTCAAATGTTTTATCTACTAATTGTTCTAATTTTTGATCAACAAGCGCAAGCCTAAAGCTGTCGGTTGCAACCATGGTGATGGAATCCCCTTCGACCGTAAGAAGGATTCCTGTTAATACAACTCTCCCTTCATCGCGGCTCACTGCCTTCCCTACTTTTTTTACCATTGTGGAAAGAGTGTCAGCAGGAATCATTACTTTCTGATTACCTTCCAATTGGGGAAAATCAGAAAAGTCAGAGGTTTTTATTTTTCTGATTTCAAACTGTGATTGTCCGGCTGCTATCTTAAGAAATTCCCCATCTTCAAATATTTCAACTGTGGTATCAGGAAGAGCATTAACAATATTGGAGAGAATTTTTCCAGCGACGGCAATTGTTCCTGTTTTTTCTATAAGACAATCAACCTGAGTTTGAATTGATGTTTCAAGGTCTGATGCAAAGAAGGAAACTTCATTTTCAGTCACTGTAATTTTAATTCCAGAGAGATAGGGAACTGAAGGGCGAGAAGCAGTAGCTTTAATAACTTTATTAATGGCGGTTAGTAAAGCTTGTTTATTGGTGCTGATTTTCACAGTGTTTCCCCTTTGGTCGTTATTGTTTTTAATTATTATATATATAAATTCTAATTCTTAATTAGGATTGTGGAAAAGTGTAAAAGTGTAAAAAAACAAAGCATTACAGGCGTATCGTATATGTCTATCTTGTTGGTAAGAAGAGAGGTTATACTTTGTTCCCTTCCTGTTTGAGGTAAAAGAAGGGAACCTTGTTAAAAAGCCATTTCTTTTCCACCTTTTTCACTAAGTTAATAACACCCTTTTCCTGACAAAATATTATTTTTGTTACTAAAGTTGTTTAGTGCGGAGCATTTTTGTTAGGTGTTGAATTTGTTCATATGTTTCATTTTCTGAAGCCATCTTTTTCTTAATTTTATCTACTGCATGCATTACGGTGGTGTGGTCTTTCCCCCCAAAGGATTTTCCGATTTGGGGAGTGGATGAGTCAGTTAAATCCGAACAGAGATACATTGCTATATGCCTCGGGAATACAATTTCTTGTTTTCTCTTTTTTCCAATAAGATCAGCATGTGTGACACCAAAGAAACGGCAGACCGCATTTTGAATATTGGGAATAGATATAGGAAGGGACTTTCTTTCTGGAAAAAATCCGGCAATAGCCTTTTTAACCACATTAGAATCAATGATTTTTTGATTGTTTATTTTTGCCCATGCATGAGCTCTGATAGCAGCTCCTTCAAGCTCTCTAATATTGTCAGATGATTTTTCAGCAATAAAGTCAATAGCATCATCAGTGAAAGATTTTTCCATTCCGTATGTGAATTTTTTTAAGATTGCACAACGCATTTCATAAGAAGGGGGTTGTACATCAACCATAAGGCCAGATCTAAAGCGTGAGGTAAATCGCTCAGCAAGATTTAATTCCTCAGGAGAGCGGTCTGCAACAAGCACAATTTGTTTCCTTTTTTCTTTTAGGTAATTAAAGGTGTGAAAAAATTGATTTGCTGTTTCAACACCCTTCAGGTCTTGGATGTCATCAATAAGAAGAAGGTCAGTATCGCGATAATGATTCCGCATTTCTTCTGCTCGACGCGTTTTTGTATTAAATTTAGATTGAGACATAATCTTTACATATTGTTCGGTGAAAATTTTTGCTGACGTACACACAATTCTTTTTTCTGGGTACATTTCTGCAATGTGGTTTCCTACGGCATGAAGAAGGTGGGTTTTTCCAAGTCCTGAGTCTCCCCAAATAAAGAGGGGGTTATAGCTTAAACCAGGAGATTCAGAAATGGTCAATGCAGAGGTGTAGGCAAAGTTGTTTGGTTCTCCAACAACAAAAGATTCAAAATTGTTATTTGGGTCAATCTCAAAATCATCAAACTTGTTCTCTTTTGTTTTTTGAGGAGAGAAATTTTTTGATTCCATCGGATGAGGACGAGTGCTAACTGCTGAAGTAATTGCAGCTGTTCCTGCTGCTGTTGGAAGGGGTGGTAAGGAAGGAAAAATATCACTAACGGGAATTTTTTCTTCTTGCAAGGACGAGTCCTGAGAATTAGATGAAAGATTTGGAGGGATGGGAGCAATTTCATAATTGGATGCAATAGATTCATCGACTTCAATGATTACCTTTATGGTGTCTTTACCTGAAGCGGTTTGCAGAGTGTTAACAATAGGGGAAAAACAAGTCTTCTCAACAAGGCGCTGAGAGAAATTGCTAGGAACACCTAAGGTAAATATTCCATCCGACGTGTAACTTAGGGGAGACATACGCATAATAAGACTTTTATAACGCGCTTCCGGAATATCGGGATGAATAGAAAGTTCTTCAAGGGCCTTTTCCCAAAGGAGATCCATATCAAGTTCTTGCAGGTTAACAGCCATAATTTCTCTTTCCACAGATTTAGTTACCATGTTTATATTTTTTACTACAGTATAAAAGAAAAGATTAAGAGAGGAGCAAATAAAGTAAGCCTCTGACCTGCAGTTTTGTTAATACGAAATGGTGTTCGTATGACATAAGCTGGGGTTTTGAAGTTTTCCACAACCCAAGCAATTGTGGGGAAAACTAAGTTCTTTTCTTTTATAAAAGAGCAAAGAGTGCTTCTCCTGCCCCTGTTTTATTTTGCAGCGAAACACTATGTAATATCCTATCAAAGCCGGCGGCATTATTTTGTTGGTTTGTGGGAAAAAAATAGTTTTCCACAAGATATCCTTGTGTGAATTCTGCGATTTCCACAGTATCCACAGATTAGACTACTTTCCCAATTATTGGCACAAGTAAAGCATGCGCTTTTGGTGTAACTATTTGACGATTGCAAGCAAGTCGTATTAATATGGACAACCTTGTGCTGCATGTTGAGTACTTATTAACGGTGCGCGAGGTATTGCGGTTAATAAATTTTTTGCCTACAGGAGGAATTATGAGCAAGCGAACATATCAGCCGAACAATCG
>Ga0209755_10008059_pt1 | contig 11333 bp, 9 predicted proteins | sample TergutCo191P1_FD_187301 | JGI IMG/M metagenome (GOLD analysis project Ga0209755, IMG submission 187301) | Cornitermes sp. P1 segment gut microbial communities from Petit-Saut dam, French Guiana - Co191P1 (SPAdes) (version 2) | ecosystem: Host-associated > Arthropoda: Insects > Digestive system >...
CGGTTAGTCTTTTTTATCGGTTCTTTTCAACTCAGCGAACATGTACAAAACCAGCACAAGCATCACCAAATACTCCATCGACCTCACCCCCTTCCGTTGGCAAATGAAACCAACTCGGAGGAAACTAACCGCGCCGCAGCACGCAGCACCAAACTCATTTTAGCACAAAAATTTGTGCTTGTCAACATTTTTTTCGCTTATTCGCCCTTCACCACAACGCTGATGCCCGCGCTGGCGTCCCCCTTGATGCTGTTGCACTTAATGCTCATGCCGGCTGCGGCATCACCGGCAATGTTCCCGCATTTGATGCCCATGCCAGCATTGGCATCTCCATGGATGTCACCCTCCACCTGCAAGTTGCACGCGCACTCCACGTTCATGGGGGCATAGCGCAGCAGCCAGCTGAACTCGTGGGTTTTCACGTCGATGCGGCGAAAGCGTTTTTTCTCATAGCCCAAGATTTTGTGCCCCCATGCCACCACGCCGCGCAGGGTTTTGTCGTCCGGCCAGGGCAGCTTGTCGCAATAGTCAAACACCGGTTCAGACACAGCTTGCTGATTTGTGGTAGCCGTTTGCCTGCCAAACAAGCTGTCCACCGAAACGCCAAAGATGTCCGCCAGCACCGGCAGCAGCGCAATGTCCGGGCAGCTTTGCTTGTTCTCCCACTTGCTCACCGCTTGAAAGCTCAGCCCTAATTGTTCAGCCAGTGCTTCTTGCGTGAGATTTTTTTCTTTGCGCAACGCCAAAATGCGTTCGGATAAAATTTTCGGGTAGTCCATAGAAATCCTCCTCAAGTTGTTGCCCAAAGTATAACACGCCGCGCCGCGCGAAGCAATCATGCGTTCGTTGAAACGCTCAACTGGCGGTTGAATCACGGCAAAAAACAGGGACGGATCACTCCGTCCCTGCAGAATTATTCAGCAGCTGTGTACGCCGCAACCATGATGCGCGTCATCACCAGCGCATCTTCGAGGGCAAGCCCGGGCACTTCCTTTTCGCCCGCCAAGCACGCCTCCACGAAGCAGGTCATGGGATCGTAGCGGGTGGGCATGTCGTCTTCATCCACCTCTTCCGGACCATCGCCGAGGTTCTGCACCACTTCGTTCCAGCGGAAAAACACAGCGCCCCCAGTGCCATAGACCTCCAGCAGATCCGGCACACCGCTGGTGACGAACGCGGTCTCCATCGTCGCCAGCGCGCCACCCGCGAACTCGCCGAGCACGATGGCGTTTTCGTCGCTGGACGTGCCGCATAGGTTGGTCATCATCGCAGCCACGCGCACCGGCTCGCCCAGCAAATCCGCGATGACATACACCGGGTGCGCACCCAAATCCATCATCGCGCCGCCGCCGGTCGCCGCCACGTCATACCAGCGCTCGGGCAGCCAGTTGTCGCTCACGCCGTTGTGGCTGCGGCGAAAGCGCGCGCCGGTCACCTGACCAAGCTTGCCGCTGTCCACCAGGCTTTTGATGTATTGCACCTGCGGGAAGCCCTTCACGGGCAGCGAAATCGTGAAGGTCACGCCAGCGTCGCGCACGGCTTGGGCGATGGCTTCGGCGTCTTCGTTTGTGCATGCCAGCAGCTTTTCGGTGAAGATGTGCTTGCCAGCCTGCGCTGCGGGGATGAGCACATCGCGGTGCATGGTGGTGGGGCTGTCGCACACCACAGCGTGGATGTCACTGGCCAAAAACTCCGCATAGTCCGCATAAAACGGCACACCGAGCTCGGCGGCCCACTCTGCGCCCCGCGCGGGATCTTCGTCCCACACGGCGGTGATTTGCGCGCCCGGGTTTTGCTGCACCTGCTTGGCATAGTCCGTGGCATGCACGTGCCACTTGCTGATCATTCCGATGTTGAGCATGGGGTTCTCCTTTATGTTTGTTTTTTTGCGCTCGCCGCGCGGGCGTTACTTTTTTTGCAAAAAAAGTAACCAAAAAAATCTAGCCGCGCCACGCACGAAGGGAAATTTTTTATGCAAGTTGAAGAAGCAAGCCCTAGTCCCCCTCTTTAGAGGGGGATGTCGCCGCAGCGACAGGGGGTGCGCAGCGAGGATCTTCATGCACTGCGCAGCAACAGGGGGTGTGCACGAAGGGGAATTTTTATGACAAGTTGAAGAAGCAAGCCCTAGTCCCCCTCTTTAGAGGGGGATGTCGCCGCAGCGACAGGGGGTGCGCGCGATAATCTTCATGCACTGCGCAGGTGTTGCCAAAGGCTCCACCGCCGGGGGTCCCCGCAAATGCTTGCATTTGTGGGGTGGAGCATGCGGGGGAGCTGGCACGCCGTCAGGCGTGACTGAGGGGGCTGACTCGCGGGGGGAGTGTGCCGCAGGCGCGGCCTTTGGCAGTTTTACGCGTAGGGACGAGCTGTGCTTGTCCGCATTTTTCATTCCACTTCGCGGCAATGATCTTCATGCACACCGCAAACCCGCCTACACCTCCAGCCCCAACTGCACCTCACCCTTATCCTCCGGCGTGGGCAGCACCCCCGCCGCCGGCAGGTTTTTCGTGCGGTAGCGCGCGGGCTTCACGAACATGCCGTCAGCATAGGCCTCAAGCTCGGCAACATACGCATTTTTCTTCAGCGTCATCACCGCCACACCCTGGGTATCCTTCGTGGTTTTCGGCGCAATCGCGCCCGTGTGGAACAACAGCACCCGCCCCGCGCTCGAGCGCACCAGGCAGTCACCATCTTCGGCAAGTTGCAGCATGCCCACCAGCGGCGATTTATCGCTGTAGGCCTTGATGAGCTTGCGGCGGTTCGTCTTGGTGGCATAGGCCGAAAGCTCCACTTTCGCCACTTTTCCGCCCTCAAATGCAAACAGCATGTAGCCGCTGTAGTCCCGCGTCACGGCCATGCGCACCACGGTTTCGTCCTCGTCCATGCCCAACTTCGCGGGGATATAATCCCCCAGCACACTGGCCTTTGCGTCGTCGAACTCATGCGCAGCCGTTTTATACACCTGGCACTTGTTCGTGAAGAACAGCAGCTCGGCAGCGTTGCTCGTCTCAATGGCCTGCGCCACGTCGTCGCCGTCTTTGCACTTTTGCTGGTCGTTCATGCGCAGGCTGGCGGGTGTGATTTTCTTGAAATAGCCCTGCTGCGTGAAGAACAGCGTGCAGGGGTAATCTTCGATTTCCACTTCATTGCTCGCCTCGGGCAGCTCCTCGGCATAGATCAGCTCGCTGCGGCGCGGCAGCGCATGCGCCTTGGCAATCTCCTTGAGCTCGTTGACCATAATCGTGCGCACTTTTCGCTCCGAACCGAGGATGCCCAGCATGTCTTCAATGTCCTGTTTGAGCTGGTCAATGTCTGCCGTGCGCTTGAGGATATACGCGCGGTTGAGGTGGCGCAGCCGGATTTCCGCCACATAGTCGGCCTGCAGCTGGTCAATGCCAAACGCAATCATGAGGTTCGGCACAACCTCGCTCTCTTCCTCCGTCTCGCGAATGACCTTAATCGCCTTGTCAATGTCCAGCAGGATTTTCGCAAGCCCTTGCAGCAGATGCAGGCGTTCTTGCGCTTTCGTCAGGTCAAACTGCACGCGGCGGCGGATGCAATCGGTGCGGAACGCAATCCACTCCAGCAGCAGCTCACGCACACCCAACACACGCGGCGAGCCATTCACCAGCACATTGAAGTTGCACGAAAAACTGTCCTCCAAGCTCGTGAGCTTGAACAGCCGCTGCATGATTTTCTCGGCGTCAATGCCGCGCTTGAGGTCAATGGTGATTTTCAGCCCGCTTTTGTCCGTTTCGTCGCGGATATCGCTGATTTCTTTGATCACACCGGCCTTCACCCGGTCAACCACCTTGTCAATAATTGCCTCGGCGGTGGTGGTGGACGGAATCTCATAGATATCGATGCAGTTGTGCGCTTTGTCGTAGGTATACTTCGCGCGCAGGCGAAAACTGCCGCGCCCGGTGCGATAAATCTCCTCAAACATCGCGCGGGAATACAAAATCTGCCCGCCGCCGGTGAAGTCCGGCGCAGGGAGCGTCTCGATGATGTCATGGTCTTTGTTTTGCGCCAGCGCGATGGTCGTTTCGCACAGCTCGGCGAGGTTAAACGAGCAAATGCTGCTGGTCATGCCCACCGCGATGCCGTTGTTCAGGTTCACCAGCACGCTGGGGAAGCGCACGGGCAACAGCGTGGGCTCTTTCATCGTCGCGTCGTAGTTATCCACAAAATCCACGGTATTTTTGTCGATGTCACGAAACAGCTCGGCGGCGATTTTCTCCAGCCGCGCCTCGGTGTAGCGCGACGCCGCCCACTGCATGTCCCGCGAGTAGCGCTTGCCGAAGTTGCCCTTGCTGTCCACATAAGCATGCAGCAGGCGCTCGTGCCCGCGTGACAGCAGCACCATCGTCTCATAGATCGCCGCATCGCCGTGCGGGTTCAGCTGCATCGTGCGCCCCACGATGTTTGCGCTTTTGCTGCGCGGACCGCTGTGCAGCCCCATCCGGTGCATCGTGTACAGAATCTTGCGCTGCGAGGGCTTAAAGCCATCAATTTCGGGTATCGCCCGCGACAAAATCACGCTCATCGCATACGGCATGAAGTTCGTCTCAAGCGTCTCGGTCACGGGTTGGTGCACAATTTCGCCCGCCCCCAGAATGTGCGCGTTTGCCGCGGCGGCATCGAGGGCGGAGGTGTCTTTTTTTCGGGCTTTTTTCGGCATGGGGACTCCTTAGCAAATTTCTCTTGACATTTTCGCAAAAACCGGGTATACTATAAGTACCACTTAAAGGGGCAGCAAAGGATTCCATTTGCTGTTGAAAACTTGGCTCTTTTGGTCAGACGTCCGCCAAGCTCTTAGGTGGTTTTTTTATGGGGAAACGCCGTCACAAGCCATGTTGCGCGTTGTCCATCATAATCTAACTTAACTATCGCGCGGTCGTTTCCGTTGGCGACGTACATTCTATCGGGATAGGTTTGCTTCGCCAACGTCCCGCTTTCGATTATATTGGGTAAATTCCGGACAAATTCTTCGCCATCAACGCCTTGTTCATTTCGCCGTTCAATGATATGCGCCAATCCAAAGCCGCGCTCACCCCCGCACCCATACACAAAATCAATGTGACCGATGCCATCTTTGTGGATCGCGGCGGGCACGTGCCCATGCTTGACGGATAGCAGGTGCGCGATTGCCTCGTTAGGCTTGCCGGAAAACGCGGTATGTGCTTGCCCAAAATCGTCAATCATGTGGTGTCCTACTCCGCTTTCAACTCAATCACCGCCACTTCCGGCGTGGCAAACAGGCGAATGGGCAGGTGGCTTGTGCCCAGCCCGCGGCTCAAAAACATCGTGGCGTCACCGTTGAGATAAACCCCGCTGCTATACGGCGGGAAGAAACTCAACCCATTGTCCATCGGCGCGATCATCGCCTGTCCGCCGGGCAGCGCAACTTGTCCGCCGTGCATGTGCCCGGCCAGCACCAAGCCATCGCTGCGGAACATGCCATCGCGTCCGCCTTCGGCATAATAAGCAAAGGTGCTCGGGTCGTGCAGCAGCACAATGTCCGCGTCAAAATCATGCACGCCGCCGATGCTCAAGCGCGCGCCGTCACGCTCCACGGTCATGTTCACCGGGCGCAGGCTTTCGTCAATGTCGTGCCACCACAGGCCATATTCACCCTGTAGCACCGTCACGCCATGCTGTGCAAACAATTCAAGCAGCGCGGGATAAAAATCCGAGCGCGGGTCGTGGTTGCCGTCGATGAACACAATCGGTGCGAGCGGTGCAATGCCCTCAAGGAGCTCCTCCACCGGCGCGAGACTGCGCGTGCGGTGGTCGATGAAATCGCCGGTCAGGGCAATCAGATCAGGCTGAGCTTGCGCCACAGCGCGAATCAACCGCGACTGCTCGCGGCCGAAGCGTGCGTTGTGCAGGTCGCTAAGCTGCACAATGCGAAACCCGCAAAACGCAGGCGGCACGCGGCGGCTTTGCCACGTGAACTGCGTGGTGCGCAGCACATTGGTGTGCACAATGGTCAGCACGATGAATGCCACCGGCAGCAGCAGCATCGCGGCGATCATGAGGAGCTTTTTCATAGCGTTTTTCCGATGAGGATGTCTTCTTTCATGCCGATAATTTGCACCTGCGCAATGTCGCCGGGCTGCAGATGCCGCGGGCTGGTGAACGCCAGCATGCCGTCAATCTCCGGCGCGTCCGCAGCGGTGCGTGCAAGGTAGCTGTCGGTGTAGGGGTCGTGCGCCTCCACCATCGCTTGCGTGCGTTGCCCCGCCAGGCTCTCTTTGTGCTGCAGCGCAATTTCCGCCTGCTGCTGGGTGAGAATCTCCACCCGTTGTTGCGCGATTTCCGGGTCAACTTGGTCGGGGAACGTGGCGGCGGGCGTGCCATCTTGCGGCGAAAACGCAAACGCGCCCATGTGCGTGAACTTCTGCTGTGCCACGAACTCCGCAAGGGTCTCAAACGCCGCCTCGTCTTCGCCGGGGAAGCCGCAAATGAACGTCGTGCGCACAGCGATGTCCGGCATCGCAGCGCGCAGCTTGTCCAACACGTTGGCGATATCCGCCTGCGTGCCGCGCCGCCCCATCGCCGCCAGAATGCGGTCGTCGGCGTGCTGCAGCGGCAGGTCGATATACTTGACGATTTTCGGCTCGGCTGCCATCACCGCGATGAGCTCATCCGTGATTTCGTCGGGGTAGCAATACAGCAGGCGCAGCCACTGCAGCGGCTCCACTTGGCACAGTTGTTGCAGCAGCGCGGGCAAACCGGGGTAAGCCGTCACGTCCTGCGCAATCAGCACAAGCTCCCGTGCACCGGCCGCGCAAAGTGCCTCGGCTTCAGCCAGAATATCCTCCGCCGCACGGTGGCGAAACGGCCCACGAATGCCGGGAATCGCGCAGTAGCTGCAGCAGTTGTTGCAGCCGTCCGCAATCTGCAAATAGGCCCAGTGCCCGGGCGACAGCAGCTTGCGCTCGCCGCCCAATTGCAGGCAGCTGATGTCGGGGCTTTCCGCCACCGCCGCACCGCCCAGCAGCGCCTGCATGTGCGCCACAATGCTATCGTTCGCGCCCAGCCCCAACACGCCGTCCACCTCGGGAATCTCCGCAAGAATCTCGTCTTGGTAGCGCTGCGCCATGCAGCCGGTGACCAAAATCTTGCTCACCGTGCCCTCGGCTTTCAGCTGCGCCATCTCCAAAATGCTGTCGATGGCCTCTTTCTTCGCGTCATCCACAAAGCCGCAGGTGTTCACAATCACCGCGTCCGCGCCGTGGTAGACCGACTCCGCAACCGCGAAGCCCGCCGCCTGCAGATCATGCATCATGCGTTCGGCGTTCACTTGATTTTTCGGGCAGCCAAGGCTGATCAACGCGATTTTTTGCACCTTGGGCTTGCGTTTAAGAATCGGCATGTGCTTGCTCACTTTCCAAAAAAAATACCCTTGACATCAAATAGACCGCCCCTGCGTCCAGGCTATGGGCGGTCTTTTTTATTCGCCGCCCACCAGTTACATTATACCAGCAAAGCGTCGTCTTGTCAACAAAATATTCAGTCGTCGCAGTCCAGCTCGTCCGCTAAATAATCCCGCATCGCCGTGCGAATGTCGCCATGGCGAAACCCGCGGCGCAGCAGTGCCGCAAACAGCGATTTATGCTTGTCCGGGTCGGCCAATTTGCGCTGGAACGCCGGTGTTTGCAGCAGCTCGGCCAGGCGTTCGGGGTCATCCTGCGTGAGCTCCGGGGCTTCTTCTTTCAGTCCGCGGCGATACAATTGCTGGTCAATCCCACGCTGACCATAGCCCTTGCGCGCATAGCTTTCGGCCAGCCGTTGGGCATAGCGCTCGTCGTCCAGCAGATTAAGCTCCACCAGCCGTTCAATCGCTCGGTCGAGGTCATCTTCATTTGGCAGCGGCTTGTTTGGTCTTGGGCGCAGCAGTTTTTGCCGCAGCTCGCCCGTGCCATAGTCACGCCGCCCGAGATACCACAGCGCGCGATTCCACAGGCGTTCATAAGGCTCAAAATTGTCCATCTGCCCCTCCCTGCGAAAAAACTCTTGACATTTGCCAGACAACATGCTATACTGTAAACACAGGGATAGCGTTGCCGTATAGGCGGCTAGCCCCCCACTGAGCGAAACTAACTACAAAGAGTCAGACCGCGCAGCTGCCAGGCTACGGGCGGTCTGATTCTTTATCACTACGAAGCTCTTTCAATATAAGCAAAAGAATTGCGAACATGATTAAGTATTGCATAGCTATCACCCCCTTTCGGGGGGCAGGAATTAGCCGCCTACCGTATAGACAACGCTACCATCACCATTATAACAGGTAATCATTGCCCTGTCAAGGCTATTCGCTATATTTCGTCATCATCATCCACCACAATATCCAAGCTCGCCTTGCTGCCCTTCACGGACTTCGCGGGCGCTTTTGCTTTGGCTTTGGGGGCGGGTTCTTCTTTGGGCGCACCTTGAATCACCGCCACAATTTCGTCCATCAGCTCGGGATGATCGACCAAGTGCAGGCGCACGTTTTCGCGGCCCTGCCAGCGGTGCTCGCCATAGCTAAACCACGCGCCGCTGCGCTTGATGATGTCGCGCTTGATGGCCATGTCAAGCAGCTCGCTGTCGCGCGAAATCCCCTTGCCATAGAAGATGTCGAACTCGGCTTCTTTGAACGGCGGCGCGACTTTGTTCTTCACAATTTTCACCCGCGTGTGCGAGCCGATGAACTCGCCGCCCTGCCCCTTGAGCTGCTCGGTGCGGCGCACGTCCATGCGCACACTGGCGTAGAATTTCAGCGCACGACCACCCGTCGTCACCTCCGGGTTGCCATAGCTGATGCCGATTTTCTCGCGCAGCTGGTTGATGAAAATCAAAATCGTGTTGCTTTTCGCAATGTGACCGGCCAGTTTGCGCAGCGCTTGGCTCATCAGCCGCGCATGCAGACCCACATGGCTGTCGCCCATTTCGCCTTCGATTTCCGCGCGCGGCACAAGCGCCGCCACGCTGTCCACCACCACAATGTCAATGGCGTTCGAGCGCACCAGTGCCTCGGCGATTTCGAGGGCTTGCTCGCCGTTATCGGGCTGCGAAACCAGCAGGGAGTTAATGTCCACGCCCAGCTTACCGGCATACACCGGGTCAAGCGCGTGCTCGGCATCAATGAACGCCGCTTCGCCGCCGGCTTTTTGCGCCTCGGCCACCGCATGCAGCGCAAGGGTCGTTTTGCCCGAAGATTCAGGCCCGTATATCTCGATGATGCGCCCGCGCGGCAATCCGCCAATGCCCAGCGCGGCATCCAGACCCAGCGAGCCCGTGCTGATCGAGCCCACCTGCATGCCTTGGTTGTCGCCCAAGCGCATGATGGAGCCTTTGCCGTAACTTTTCTCAATTTGCGCCATCGCGGTTTCTAGCGCGGCGCGGCGTTTGTCTTCTGCTGGCATAATAATCTCTCCTCGTTCTCTTTTGGTGAATTTTTTGCTTGACACCCGCATCACAATATGATATAATGGAATTACAGGGATAGCGTTGCCGTATAGGCGGCTAGCCCCCCAGACAACGACGATTGAAATAGACCGCCCCTGCTTACCAGGCTTATGGGCGGTCTATTTCTTTGTCACTACGTTCTTTTAACAGCAGCAAAAGAATTGCGAACATGATTAAGTATTGCATAGTGATCACCCCCTTTCGGGGGCAAGAATTAGCCGCCTACCGTATAGACAACGCTACCATGTCCATTATAACAGGTAACCATTGCCTTGTCAAGCATTATATAAAAAATATGTTCGCCAACCCACCGCGGCTTGATGAAACTTGCAGAAAACCGTTTCCTGAGCGGCCCTCGCGCGGGCGCGGGGGGCTGTCGCCGCGAGCGAAACCTGCACATCGCACCACTGCGGTGCGGCGACTGGGGGTGCGGATTTTGCACCTGCCCGCATCAACCCACAACCTACTCCGCCCGGCGCTTCAATCAGGCACTTACTTCCTAATCTCCCCCACCGCAAGCCGATCACACCGTTCATTTTCGGGATGCCCGCTGTGCCCGCGCACCCACTTGATGCTCACCTCGTGGCGGTCAAGCTGAGCAAGCAGGCTCTCCCACAGGTCGGGATTAAGGGCAGGTTTTTTGTCGCTTTTCACCCAGCCGTTGCGCTGCCAACTGCGCGCCCAGCCCTTGGTGATGCCATCCGCCACGTACTTCGAGTCCGTGGTCACGGTCACGCGGCAGGGTTCTTTCAGCGCAGCCAAGCCCTCAATGAGCGCGGTGAGTTCCATGCGATTGTTGGTGGTCAGCGGCGCGCCGCCGGCGAGCTCGCGTTCGCGGTCGCCATAGCGCAAAATCGTGCCCCAGCCGCCGGGGCCGGGATTGCCGCTGCACGCGCCATCGCAAAATAGTTCGATATGTTTCATACTCTTATTGTAGCACATTGCGCGGCAAAAAGCAAGCGTTTTCCGGAACTTTTTCGTGCAAATTTTCGCCACCTGCGGTGGGGGTCGGTCGTTTCGCCGTGCCCTCTTACCGTCCCCGCAAAACCCTAAAAACCCGAGACAAAATTTCCTGTATTTTCACAAAAAACAGAAAATTCTGTCTTTTTTTCGTAAAATCTTGATTTTCGCGCAAAAAAGTGCGCGAAAAACGGTGTTTTGCTGGGTTATATGGAGGGGTAACGTTGCGAGCAGGCCTCTGCGGACATGAAAATACGCTCTTCGAGATGTGCTTCATGAACCCCAAGCTACACTGCCCGCAACCCCGGCGAGAGCTCCGCCAACCCCTGCGGGGCGCAAGTCGCTTCGCTGTGTCCTATTATCGCCCCATAAAAACCGCACCTTGAAAATTACATAAACTTTACGCTTCGGGCGGATTCACATCCACCCCTACAGCTCGCGGCTTCACGAGAGCTGAAGAACACCGTTTCCTGAGCGGCCCTCGCGCGGGCGCGGGGGCTGTCGCCGCGAGCGAAACCGGCGCATCGCACCACGTTGGCGCGGCGACTGGGGGTGCGGAGTTTGCAGCACATTGCGGTTAACATCCACCTGTAGGGGCGGCAATCTTGCCGCCCGTGGAGTTTTATGGCAAGTGAAAGAGGCGCGGGCGGCTAATAGCCGCCCCTACACGCGTCGAAAATTTACTGCCGCCATCCTCTCAAGCCCCCAATTCCCCTCCGTGTTGCAACGGCGGGGTGGTTGCCTTGCCCAAGGCACTCACATCACCCGCACGAAGAAGACATTCAGCGTCACCCCCCCGCCGATCGTGACCAGCATCAAGCTCGCCGCAAGATAATCGCGCGCGTAAAATCGCAGTTGTTTGAGCGTGGTGCGTGCGCCGTGACCGGTGTAGCAGCGGCTCTCCATGGCGTAAGCGAGGT